>Ga0256845_1001555_pt1 | contig 18158 bp, 12 predicted proteins | sample RiftiametaG_FD_189101 | JGI IMG/M metagenome (GOLD analysis project Ga0256845, IMG submission 189101) | Tube worm associated microbial communities from hydrothermal vent at the East Pacific Rise, Pacific Ocean - Riftia | ecosystem: Host-associated > Annelida > Integument > Unclassified ...
GCTGACTATAAGTCAATTGTGTTAAAGAGGTGTAAAATATTTACGTAATTATTTATTTTTGTATTGCATTGATTATTAGTTAGGTATAAGGTTTATTACGTAAAAAAAGAAAAGTTAGAGATCAAACTAAAACGGCTAAAATTATGCGTTGTGGCTTTAATGTTGTTAATAGGATTATTCATATAAGTACAGAAAGAGGTCTTGAAAGAAGAAATCTATCAGAACTAAAATTTGAACATATAAGCATAGATGAAAAATCATTTAAACGAGGACATAAATATGTGAGTGTATTAAGCCATCCTAGAAGTGGCTGTGTTATAGATATTGAAGATGGAAGAACAAAAACATCTACTAGATTACTATTAGACAAGAGTTTAACACCAAATCAGCAGAAGAACATACAAACGATTAGCATGGATATGTGGAAAGCTTATTTAAGTGTTGCAAAAGAAAGATTACCAAATGCAGATATAGTTCATGACCGTTTTTATTTAGTCAAATATCTAAATGATGCTGTAGATAAAGTTCGGAAAAGGGAAGTTAAAAGTAATGAAGAACTTAAAAATACAAAATATGTTTTTTTTTAAAATCCAGAGAATCTAACCGATAAGCAACGTATTAAATTTGAGTCTATCAATAATGCTAATTATCAAGTAAGTAAAGCTTGGAATATTAAAGAAAATTTTAGAGATTAAAGTAGCAGGTAGAGGTTATAGAACTTTTAAAAATTTTAGAAGTGCAATATTGTTTTTCCATGGTGGTCTTAATCTTTACCCACTAAAATACCAGTAGAACCATATAATATAATAAAAATTAATGACATAATCTACTTTATTTTAATTCTGAAAAGGCTCTCCTAAAAGGAGAGCCTAATCGTTACTAACTTCTTATCACACTATTGCTAATTAACTACTACTTTTTTAATTACAAATCCTTGTTCATTAGAAAATTTAAAGAAATATACACCGGCATTATCAATCTGTAATTGAGAATTTCCGATTATATTTTTCTCCATAATGATTTTTCCTGTAATATCACGAACCTCAAGAGTAACATGTTCATTTAGATTAATATTAACAATTCCTTGAGAAGGATTCGGATAAATATTAACAGGCATTTTTATATTATCATTGATACCGACAGTGATTGACAATACATTAGAAAATGCTGTTTCAGAAGTACCATCATCGTATTTTGCAATAATACCATATACATAGTCTCCTGTTTCTTGTGCAGGCCAATTTTCAGTATCAGTATAATTATCAACATCACTTGCAATACCGGTAGCTACAGTAACCCATTCTGAAGGATCTTCTTTATTTTCTTCTGACATAAAATATAAATCAAAAGTTTGAAGACTTTTAACAGAAGATTTTGTTACAATAGGTTTATCCAATGCAATAACTGTAACTTGTTCTTTACTGTTATTTATATTTACAGGAGTCAAGTTTGTTTTTGTTGTTGTTCCTTTATCAAATCCAACAGCTCTTATTAAGAAATTATTAGGAATGTTGGCAAACATATCAGTCCATTCGCCTGATGTGTAATCAGATGCATAATAATGTAGTCCTGCGTGAGCTTCGTATGGTGCATCTACACCATCGTCAATTGCAAGACCAAGAAAACCTGCATAACTTAAAGCTAAATAGAATCCATTAGGAGTACTAATAATTGAAGGTAATTTATAAGTGCTCCATTCATCTTTAGCTGTTTCTATTCCACTTACGTGAAATATAATGCTATCCTCATCAGGTGTTCCATCGTCTTTTAAAGCAAAAATAAATAAATTAACCGTTGTAGCTCCTGAACTTGAAGTTAAGAACCATTTTATTTCTGATATTAATACATTATTGTTAAATACTGACCCCATAACAGAATTATCACTACCTGATCCAAATCCAAGTTGTGAAGTTGCAGTTCCGTCATCGTGACGAAATTCGGTCGGGTCTTCCATTGTCCATTCAATATAAGCTCCGGCATTACCATTGTCGGTAGCTAAAATGTATGAAGCAGCTGATATATCGGCATCCATTTCAACAGCAATATTTAAGTCTTGATCAACAACATCAAAAGTAGTTGTTCCTGTATAAACTAATTCGTCTGCTGATACTGAAAATTCATAAGACCCTATAACTAATGTAAATTCTGCTTTACCATCTGAATCGGTAGTTTTTAACTCGTCACCAACTGTAATTTTAGCACCTTCTACTTTATCCGAATGATTATCGGTAACAGTAAAAGTTACTTTATAAGTAGTTAAATGAAGAACTATATCCTTATCTACTGTTGCATTATTAACAGTAATAGTTCCTGTTTCATTATCATAATTTGTTTTTGAAACCGTATAAGGAATATCTGTTCCGTTTGCTATATTAAAAACTGCTTTACCGTCACTGTCCGTAAAAACAGGTGTATAACTTCCCAATTCAACTTTTGCTCCTTCAATTTTATTATTGTTTTCATCTTTTACGGTAAAAGTAACAGGCCATTCAGTAGTTCCCGCCTCTAATGATATTGTAATATTTACATCATCATCTTCAACGGTAAGAGTTCCTGTAACTGTTGAGAATCCTGTTGCAATAATTTCATATGGCCAATCATTTGTTGTCAGCATCATTTCTGCTTTTCCCGCTGCATTTGTAAGAAATTCATCATTTTTAATAAAAACATGAGCATTTTCTATAGGATTGGTACCATCATTAACCGTAAAAGTTGCTTTAACAGGATCTTTTGGAATTACTGCACACATTGTGTGTGAACGATTTGTCTCTGCTATAAGAGTGAATTTTCCGTTTTCAGTACTTATTGTTCCAAATTTTGCTTGATCTGCAGTATAATCATAAATAGTTGCGTAAATTACATCTTTTTCACCATAATCTCCGCCAATATCATTTGAATAACGAACATCCATAGCTACATCGCCACCAATTCCTCCTATAGATGTTGTATGAGCATCGGTTTTGTCGATAGACATAAATAAACTTGAATCGTCTGCTTGAATAGTGTATAAATTGCCGGAGCCATCAGCTGCCATTCCAAAATATGTTTCAAAAGGCAATTCACCTACTAATTCGGCTGTCCATTCTTTAGATACTTTATAAAGTTCTGTATGCCAATCACTTCTCTCATTTAAAGCATACATTTGATCATTCATTTGATCGTATGCAAAACCTCTAATTTTACGCAGTTCGTCAATTACTGTAAATTTAGCAGCAGAGCCGTTAGGAAGCATTTTATATACTGTATTGTCTAAAAAAGCATAAACTACTCCGTTAATAGCATCACCACATTTAATATAACCATTTGTATTTGCAGGACCTATATCGGTAATATTTCCGGTAGTTTTGTTAATAGTTTGAGTCATACGCCCACTACCTTGAAAAGCCCATACAGTACCCGAATCATAAGTTAATTTAAACACTTCGCAGTTTGTATTTAATGTATCATTTGAGTTATCGGCATCACCGGTTACCGTAACTGCTGCCGTCATTTTATAAACACCTTCTCCGGGAGATGCCAAACCTGGAAACTCCACAACAATATCTTCTAAAAAAGCAACAGTATCTGTTACATTAACCGTTTTATCATAAGTAGTTCCATCAACAATTAATCTAACATTGTAACCATGTTCAGATTCTCCACCATAGTTATGTATGGTAACTATTGGGTGTATAGTATCTCCTTCGGCAACACCGGAAGGTGAAATTTCAGTAACACTTAAATCGTGAGGAGCCGGTTCAACTACTGCAAAATCATCAATAGCCCATCCAGAACGAGTAGGCCCACCTGTTGCAGCTCCCAATACATATCTAATTTGGAAATTAGCATTTCCTGCTGCTTGAGCAGTAACATCTATTTCTTTATAAGACCAACTATTTTCTTGAATAAAATTCGGACTTTTCCAAATTTCTACCCATTCGGTTCCGTTATATGCATCAATACTCATATTCATATATACAGAATGATAGAATCCGTAGAAACTGTAAAATGTTAATAATACAGCTGATTTACTTGAACAGTCAATTACAGGTGATGTTGCATAAACCTTAGCTTGGTCATTTGCATAATCAACATTAAGAGGTCCACCAAGAATTTTTGTGCCACTATAAGCTGTATCCGGCTCATGTGTTGCTACTCCAATCTCAAAAGGAGCCTGAAGTGTCCAACCTTTATCTGTTTCAAAATTGTCTTCAAAAATCACATCTGACTTAGGCCAAGTTTTTGCTTTAACAGTCGATTGATTTATTTCTAACATCGGATCTAAGTTCCGATTCTGTGCATTTGCCCAAAAAGCAAAAAACAGTGTAGTAATTAGTAATGTAAAAATTTTGTTTTTCATAATAAAAATTTATAAAATGATGTAAAAATAGATTGTATGTGATAATAGTTTTATTAAGAAATTCAAGTCATTGTTTATTGTTAAATCATTCAAAAAAAACCAAGTCCTATTAATTTTTAACAACAAACAACTCTTATTCTAATTCACGATATTAATTTTTTTACTTATAATTCTATTTTTATAAAGAATTCTAATAACATAACTTCCTTGAGAAAATTCTGAGATATTTATTGTGCATGTATTTTTTCTGTTTTCAGAAGAATACACCAAATTGCCTAATATGTTGTAAATCTCTATGATAGAGTTATTGGCATTAGTAATATTAATTTCATTTTTAGCCGGATTCGGATAAATTATTATATTATTTTTTGTTTCTGTAATACCGGTTACTCCTGTAGAAAAAGAAAATGTAAAATCATTTTCTAACTCTATATCATAATTATTTTCAATTACTCCTCCTCCAAAAGTTACTGTATATACCATATTGCTTTCAAAATTCTGCTGAGGTTTAATTGTTAAAATTGTTTTATCGGGATTCATAAATAATTTAAAAGCAACATCATTATTGTTGTTATCTTTAAAAGTAACAGGCAAATCAGGATTCATAACAGGAATAGAATTATCATTAATATATCTTACCGGTTGATTAAAATTAATATATACATATGAATCAAGAGAAACTCCGTTAGCATTCGATGTAGGATTTGAAGTTGGCACTACCGCTGATGTTTCAGTTTTAAAACGCACTAATTTTTTTGCTCCCCAATTACCGTCAATTGTATATAATGTATCAGAAGCATCTTTTATAATTAAAGAAGTGCCGCCATTTTCGTTTTCGTCTTTTATTTCTAGCCTGTAACAATCGGGACTTAAATCAAAATTAAATTCATATGTCTTATTATTTTCATAATCATTACCTGATTTTACAACAGATCCGTCAGGTTTTCTTAAAACCCACGAAAATTCATCACCATTATCATCGGTAGTAAATTTTAATTCAACCCAAGTAATTCCTTGTGAAGCATCAACTATTTCAAATGCTTGAGAATTATTATCTTCATTATCATCTGCACTTATATTAACCGTAAACGTATTATTTCCTTGAGGTGTATAACTTATTACAGGTAATTTTACGGTTTTTGATGCTAAAGATTGTAAACTACCTGTCCAATTATAAACTTGTGCTGTTTCATTATTTATTTTATAATTAATTTCTAAAGAATTAATTGTATTTGTTCCGAAATTGCTTATCTCAACAGAAGGTTTAAATTCCCCGTCACATATCATTTCGTCAACAATAACTTTACTTAAAGCAATATCGTTTGCTGGTTGTGAGCCAACAAAAGTTGGTCGGCATCCGTTTGCCGAAATAATTTTTTGCTGTGTTTCTGCTACAAAAACTACAAATTGTAAATGATTTAATATAATGGGAACATCTCTTGTGTTGGCAGGAATTGTATATGTAAAAGTTTTATCAATAAATGTTTCTTTTGTTGTGGTTTTCAATTCCATTCCCCACTGTCCTAAAGGCATATCAATTAACCTGTGCATATGATTATAATTATTACCGCCATTTACTTGTGGAGCAATAGTACTGTCTTGTAAAACGGCAATATTTAATCTGTTTATTGATTCAGGACTGTTATCTGTATAATATATTTCAACATGAATAGTTGCAATACGAGTAGCTCTGTTTATTTCAGTTTCTATCCCAACATTTACATACGAAGTTTGACCCAATATTTGATTTGCTGCTGCCGACCATTGCCCTCTTCCTAAGGCTGCATGATTACCTGAAAATATATGTCGATTAACTGTTCCTGAAGGATATCCTGTAACACCTGCTTTAGCAGCAAAGGCATTCCCAAAATCCGTTCTGAAATCAGGTTCTCCATCATTAGGGATAGAATATCCTCCTGCATGAACATTAATTATAAAAACATCGTCAGGATGATCTTCTAAAATTCCTTCTGCTATCGCATGTCCTTGTGGACAATAAGAACAATGAATCCCTGTAAATTCCTCTAAAACAACATTTTTATTCTCTACATCTGTACTCACTATTGTTTGTGAAATACCATTACTGATAAAAAATATCAATAATCCGAATAATTGTAATATTTTTAAATTTTTCATAAATATTATTTTTAATTAATTTTAACCCTTTACTGCACCCATTTTACAATTAAAATGTTTTTAAATATTGATTAATTGGAGTAACAATACTTATTAAACACTCTAAATTTTTTTAATAAAAGTATTGTAAAAGGTATTCACATAAAATTAAAAAAAAGAGGAAAGTGTTAATTTCAAAATATTATAATTTCACATAATAACCTTACTGTCAGTGTATTGCACGAAAGATAAATGATGTTTATAAATTATTATAATAATACTTATAATCTTTATTTGTTTTTTATATCTGCCTTTTTAATAAATTATTATAATATACTTCGGGATATAAGCATTTATTTTTGATATTATTAATTCAAACTCTATATTTGCAGGTTCAAATATCTGACAATAAAAACATATATAAAATGAGCGGTAAATTTACTGAATACAAGCAACTTGACTTGTCACAGATAAACAAAGACGTGTTGAAAGAGTGGACTGACGATGATACTTTTCATAAAAGTATGACCACACGCGAGGGTAAAAAAACATTTGTTTTTTTCGAGGGACCACCATCGGCTAACGGGCAACCCGGTATTCATCACGTAATGGCTCGAACCATTAAGGATATTTTTTGTCGTTACAAAACATTGCAAGGATACCTTGTAAAACGCAAAGCAGGCTGGGATACTCACGGATTACCGGTAGAACTCGGTGTTGAAAAAAAACTCGGTATCACAAAAGAAGATATCGGCAAAAAAATATCCGTTAAAGAATATAACGATGCTTGCCGCAGTGAAGTGATGAAATATACCGATATGTGGGAAGACCTTACCCGTAAAATGGGATATTGGGTAAATATGGATGACCCTTATATTACTTACGACAACAGATATATTGAAACACTTTGGAGTTTACTGAAAAAACTTTTTGATAAAGGTCTTTTATACAAAGGATATACCATTCAACCGTATTCACCGGCAGCAGGAACAGGACTCTCCACTCACGAGCTAAACCAACCCGGTTGTTATCGCGATGTGAAAGATACTACTGCTACCGCTCAGTTTACAATTGTAAAAAACAAAAAAAGCAGTTTCTTATTTGAAGATGACAGTGAAAAACTGTTTTTCATTGCTTGGACAACTACTCCGTGGACACTTCCTTCAAATACAGCTTTGGCTGTGGGACCTAAAATTAAATATGTAAAAGTTAAAACATACAATCCTTATACCGGTGAACCTGTTTCGGTTATTTTGGCAAAAGATTTGCAAAACAGCTATTTTAATCCTAAAAATGCAGAGCTTGATTTTGATGCTTACAATACGGGAGATAAAAAAATACCGTTTAAAGTTGTTGCCGAATACATAGGAACCGACCTCGAAGAAATAAGATATGAGCAATTAATTCCTTGGATTAAGCCTATGGGCGATGCCTTCCGTGTAATTTTAGGCGATTATGTAACAACCGAAGACGGAACAGGTATTGTGCATATTGCTCCTACTTTTGGTGCCGACGACGACCGCGTAGCAAAAGCTGCAAACATTGCTCCGCTGATTTTAATTGACAAAGACGGAAACCGTCGTCCTATGGTTGACCTCACAGGAAAATTTTATCTTATCGAAGATTTAGACCCCGAATTTGTTAAAAATCAAGTGAATGTTGATGCCTATGCAGAATATGCAGGTAGATTTGTTAAAAATGAATACGACAACTCGTTAACTGAAAATGACGCTTCGCTTGATGTTGACCTTTCGGTAATGCTGAAAAAAGAAAATAAAGCATTTAAAATAGAAAAACATATTCACAACTATCCACATTGTTGGAGAACCGATAAACCTGTGCTTTATTATCCGCTCGACAGTTGGTTTATTAAAACAACCGATGTTAAAGAGCGTATGATGCAGCTCAACAAAACAATAAATTGGAAACCAAAAAGCACAGGAGAAGGCAGATTCGGTAAATGGCTTGAAAACCTTGTGGATTGGAATTTAAGCCGTTCACGTTATTGGGGAACTCCGCTTCCTATTTGGGTTAGCGAAGATGGAACCGAAAAAAAATGTATCGGCTCAATGAAAGAATTAACCGCTGAAATTGAAAAATCAATTGAAGCAGGATTTATGACCGAAAACCCGTATAAAGATTTTAATATTGGTGATTATTCAAAAGAAAACTACGAAAAAATAGACCTTCACCGTCCGTATGTTGACAACATTTATTTAGTGTCGGACAGCGGACAAAAGATGATACGCGAAAAAGACCTTATCGACGTTTGGTTCGACTCGGGAGCTATGCCTTATGCACAATGGCATTGGCCCTTTGAACATACCGATGATTTTGAGCAACTTTATCCTGCCGACTTTATTGCCGAAGGTGTTGATCAAACTCGCGGTTGGTTCTTTACTCTGCATGCCATTTCCACAATGATTTCAGACAGTGTAGCTTTTAAAAATATTATTTCAAACGGTTTGGTTCTTGACAAAACAGGAGCTAAAATGAGCAAACGCCTCGGTAATGCTGTTGACCCGTTCTCTACAATTGAAAAATACGGTTCCGACCCATTACGTTGGTATATGATTACCAATGCTCAACCTTGGGACAACCTAAAATTTGATATTGACGGAGTTGATGAAGTTCGCCGTAAATTTTTCGGAACTCTTTACAACACTTACGGATTTTTTGCTCTGTATGCCAATGTTGACGGCTTTAAATATGCAGAAGCTGAAATACCGTTGAATGAGCGTCCCGAAATAGACCGCTGGATTATTTCGCTTCTCAATTCATTGATAAAAGAAGTTAAAGATGCTTATGAAAACTACGAACCCACCCGTGCAGGACGTGCTATACAAAACTTTGTTATCGACAACCTGAGCAACTGGTATGTTCGTCTTAACCGCAAACGTTTCTGGGGTGGAGAATACGATAACGATAAAATTGCCGCTTATCAAACTCTTTACACTTGTTTGGAAACCGTTGCCCTTTTGGCAAGTCCCATTGCACCTTTCTACACCGACAGACTGTTTAAAGATTTATCGGCAGCTACCGGAAGAAACAGCAATGTAAGCAGCGTGCATCTTGCCAAATTCCCCACAGAAAATAATTCGGTTATCAACAAAGAACTTGAAGAACGTATGGGTATGGCTCAACGAATATCTTCAATGGTTCTCGGTCTTCGCCGAAAAGTGAGTTTGAAAGTGCGTCAACCTCTAAATAAAATTATGGTGCCGGTATTAAACAACAAAACAGCATCACAAATTGATAAGGTAAAAGATATTATTTTAACCGAAGTTAATATTAAAGACATTGAATATCTTGATGATACATCGGGTATTTTGGTAAAAAAGATTAAACCGAATTTTAAAGTTCTTGGTCCAAAATACGGTAAAATAATGAAACAGATTGCCGGTGTAGTTGCTCAGATGTCGCAAGATGATATCAGTAAACTTGAACGTGAAAATAAATTCATACTAAATATTGACAATCAAGAAGTTGTTTTAACAACTGATGATGTTGAAATTTCTTCGGAAGATATACCCGGCTGGTTGGTAGCAAACGACGGAGCATTAACTGTGGCTCTTGACATTACCGTAACTGATGAATTGAAAAACGAAGGTATTGCCCGCGAATTTATCAACCGTATTCAGAATATCAGAAAAGAGAGCGGTTTTGAAGTTACCGACAAAATCAATATAAAAATATTGAGTCACAAAGCTATTGTTAATGCCATAAATATTCATTCCGACTATATTGGCACTCAAACTTTAGCTGAGAAAATTGAATTGGTTGATAATTTGGAACAAAACGGAGCAAAAACCGTAGAACTTGATGATACCATATCAACACTGATTAAAGTTGAAAAAGTATAATTGTTAATAAAAAGTGGAAAATAAAAATAATAATATGGCTTTAGAACAGTTTATTTTATTATTTTAGATACCCTTTAAAAACTTATAGTTATGGCAGAAAATAATACAAAAACCAGATACTCTGATGAAGAGCTTGAAGAATTCAAGCAAATCATTTTAGATAAATTAGAGAAAGCACAAAAAGATTATGAAACTTTACGAAGTGCTTTGTCGCATAATGATGGTAATGATACTATGGATACCTCGCCGACTTTTAAAGTATTGGAAGAGGGAGCAATGGTGTTATCGCGTGAAGAGACAGGTAAACTTGCTCAACGTCAGCAAAAGTTTATTCAGCATCTTAAAGCAGCATTAATTCGTATTGAAAATAAAACTTACGGTATTTGTCGCGAAACAGGCAAGTTAATCTCAAAAGAAAGATTACGTGCCGTCCCACATGCCACACTGAGTATTGACGCAAAGAAAAATCAAAAATAAAAAAAAGGAACCCGAAAAGGTTCCTTTTTTTATTATCCATATTCATTCCCATTAATTTATCCATAATTCTTTTATCTTTGTGAGAAAAATATTAACATAATGAGCAAAAGTAGATTATCGGTATTAATAATTCTGTTGGTGCTTCTTGCCGACCAGATAGTAAAAGTTTGGATAAAAACACATATGATTATCGGTGAAGAACATCATATATTAGGCAACTGGTTTATTATTCATTTTACCGAAAATAACGGAATGGCTTTCGGTTTTGAATTTGCCGGCAAGGCAGGAAAATATTTTTTAAGTATATTCAGAATTGTAGCAGTTGGTTTTATTGGTTATTATATTTCTAAAATCGTAAAAAAAGATATCCCTGTAGGATTTTTGGTAGCTATATCATTAATTTTTGCAGGAGCTACAGGTAATATTATCGATAGTGCATTTTACGGACTGATATTTGACCACAGCTATTATCAAATTGCTCAATTTATGCCCGAAGGCGGCGGATACGGAAGTTTTTTACAAGGTAAAGTAGTTGATATGCTGTATTTTCCCATAATAAAAGGTCATTGGCCCTCGTGGTCGCCGATAAGACCTTCGGAACAATTTATATTTTTTCGCCCTATATTTAACATTGCCGACTCAGCCATTACAACAGGCATGTTTATGATTATTATTTTTTATAAAAAAATTCTGCGACAAGAATTATAATACAATAAAGTTTTGAGCACCACTGACACAATGAAATGGGAAAAATTAATTTCTCCCAAACGATTTGGAAAGCAAGAAAGTTCTCAGCTTACAATAGGAATGATGCGTTCGGAATTTCAAAGAGATTATGACCGCATCATTTTTTCATCACCGTTCAGACGATTACAAAACAAAACGCAGGTATTTCCCCTTCCGGGAAGTGTATTTGTTCACAACCGCCTGACTCACAGTCTTGAAGTAGCAAGTGTAGGTCGCTCGCTGGGTAACAGAGTTTTACAAAAACTTATAAAAAAATATCCCAAACACCAAAAATATCTTTCTGAGATAGATACCATTATTGCTACTGCAAGTCTCGCTCACGACTTGGGGAATCCCCCTTTCGGACATTCCGGCGAAAAGGCAATATCCGAATATTTTTCATCAGGAAAAGGATTAGATTATGAAAACCGTTTTACTGACGAACAGTGGAGCGATTTAATACATTTCGAAGGAAATGCCAATGCTTTACACTTATTGACACACACCTTTAACGGCAGACGACCGGGCGGGTTTGTGCTTACTTATGCAACTATCGCAAGTTTGGTTAAATATCCGTTCGGTTCAACCGACAGAAAAAAGAAAAATAATAAATACGGATTCTTTATTTCAGAAAAAAATACTTTTAAAGAAATAGCCGATGAAACAGGGTTATTGAAAATATCGGAAAATAAATATTGCAGACATCCTCTTGTTTATTTAGTTGAAGCTGCCGACGATATCTCATATCAGATAATGGATATTGAAGATGCTCATAAGTTGGGGATACTATCAACAGAAGAGACTACAGAACTTTTAATGTCTTTCTTCGACACTGCAAAAGATACCGATTTTATAAAAAAGAAAGAGGAAGTTGTAAAGGTTGTTATAGATAAAAATGAGCAAATTGCTTTTCTAAGAGCTTCGGTAATCAATTATTTGGTAAATAAAGTTACAGATATTTTTTTAAACAACGAAGATAAAATATTACAAGGAAAATTCACCGGCTCTCTGGTAGATTATCTTACAGGAACAGCAAAATATGCTATGGAAAAATGTTCAAATATTGCATGGAAAAAGATATACAATCACAGGTCGGTAATTGAAATTGAAATTACAGGATATAATGTTATTAATACTATTCTTAATAATTTTGTTACAGCAATATTTAATCCTGAAAGAGATTATTCCAAAAAATTAATTTCATTGTTACCGTTGCAATATAAAGAGAATCATACTGATGATTATTCAAGAATAAGGTCAATAATTGATTTCGTATCAGGCATGACCGATTTATATGCAATGGATTTGTATAAACTTATTAAGGGTATTTTAAAATAATTTGTAAATTGCAATTCAGCAATTAAATTTCTTTAATCTAACGGACAAAATCGTGAATATTTTTAAATTATTATCAGGTAAAATTTTTCTATTGTCAATTGTGACAATATTAGTATCGTGTAACAACCGACAAACACAAAAAGCAATTGACAAATACGGAAACAATGTGAAATCAAAAGAAGTTGTCGGCAATCAAACGGCAAAATCCGATTCATTGATAAATTACAGTTATTATTTACCACAATCATATAACAGAAAAAAAGCCTTGCCTGTTATCGTATTTCTAGACCCTCATGCCAATGGTAGTTTACCGCTTAAAAAATATGCTTCTCTTGCCGATAAATATGGATATATTTTTATAGGAAGTAATAATATAAGAAACGGATTATCAGGTAATTATACACAATCTACATTTAATGCACTTCTAACGGAAATTTCAAAAAGATTTAATATTGATAAAAACAGAATTTTTACGGCGGGATTTTCGGGCGGAGCTAAACTAGCGATAATTTTTGCTCAGCAAAATCCTCAAATAATAGGAGTAGCCGCTTGTGGAGGAAGCATCCCCATTAATACAAACAAACAACCTAATTTTTATTATGCAGGAATAGTAGGAAATGAAGACTTTAACTATCTTGAAGTAAGCCAACTGTTTACTGTGTTTGATAATGCCGGATTTGATTATACTTCAGTAGTATTCAACGGTGGGCACGAATGGCCTCCTGTAAGTAGTTTTGAACCTGCCATTATCGGTTTTGAGATATTTTTAATTAAATCAAACAGAAAAACTAAAGATACAGAATGGGTAGATGCTGTTTGGCAAAAAATGAACGACAGCATAAATATTTTAAAAGAAAATAATGATATTGTTAAGGAAAATATTTGTATCAGCCAAACATCACGTTGGTTCTATGGACTGAAAAATACCAAGGAACTAAAAAAACGCAGTTATGAACTGATGCGTAGCCAAGAGTTTTATAATCGTATAAAACATCGCCAATCACTTATTCAAAAAGAAGTTTTACTACGTTCTGAATTTATTAAAGCTATTGAAACAAAAGATATTGAGTGGTGGAAAAATGAAATTACCCGAATAAATAAAACTTCACAAAACAGTGATAAAGATATAGCTCACGTTAGTAAACGACTACTTAATTATTTGAGCATGGTAAGTTTTATGCTTACAAAATCCGATTTAGATGAAAATAAATTAGAGCCGGCATCAAAAAAGTTGAAAATTTATGAATTGGTTGACCCTGAAAACCCTGATGTTTACTTAATGTATGCCCGTTATTATATGCTCTCAGATATGAATCAGGAGATGATAAACAGCTTTAAAAAAGCACAGAATTTAGGTTTTAACGATTACGATACATACAGAAAAGACCCATCGTGGAGTAAGTTATTTGAGAATGAAGAAGTGAAAGAGTTGTATTAAAATTAAATATGGCTATTTTCCTGAATATCAGCAAACCACTTTGGAACTTTTTTATTGTCGAACATATTTATTTATTTTGTTCAATTAATTTAATAGTAAAATTGAGTGCTGAATCCATATTGTTTTTAATATCTTCAACAGACTCATCTATTTCATAATCAGGAATTAATCCGTGAATAGATTTATCATCAGCTCCTATTTGATACCATTTTATATGAGAAATGTAATAAGTTAAACCGCTGTTTGGAAGTTTTCTTTTAATCGGATACCCGTAATGAACGCCGGTTCCTCCTGTTTCTGTGCCTATTATGGTTGCAATATTATAATGTTTTATGCACCAAACCGTTGAACCGGCACTTGAAAAAGTTCCTCCATCAATCAATACAAAAACATTACCCGAATATCTCATTTTTTCAGGATATGGTTCTATTAGTTTATCTTTTGCTAATTCAATTTCAATTAATGTATCCTCCTTTTGATGATAATTAAATTGTTGTTTTGAAGCAGAACTAACTTTTATTATTGCTTTTTGATATTGAGTAAACGGAACATCTGCAAGATACTTAATCAGTTCATCTCCCATTTTAGAATCTCCGCCACCATTACCTCTAAAATCAATAATTAAATTCTCAATACTGTTTTTATTCAAATATTTAAATGTTTTTTTACAAAACTTTTTAAATTCTTTTAATGAGTTCAATCTATTAATATCAATTAATCCGATATTTTTATTAATCATATCAAAAGTAAAATCAGGAACAACTTCATCGGGAATATGCTTAATACTTTTACAACGAAGATTTATTTTTTTATCTGCAATAAGAAGAGTAACATCAAAATATTCAGGAGAACCAAAAATTGAATATAATGCATAATCAATGTATTTTTCGTTCATAAAAATAAAAAGAGCATCATTATCGGCAGAAGTGCTGTTATGAAAAATTGTAATAATACTGTCTGTTGAAATTCCGTTAATTGTTACAATTCTTTCTCCTGTATATTTCTTTAAAGTATCAACCGGCGAATCTGATATTATAAATTCTTTAGCTTTATTATCAATTTTAATACTGAAAGGAAATCTTAAAAAATCCTTGATACTTCTACCCGAAGGGCGGATATATGTATGCCCTTCTTTAATTAAAGGTAAAATCGGATTAAATATCCTCCAAGCATCTATTATTGACACTGAATCCGGAATTTTGTTTTTTATAATATTTATATTTTTATAAAAATCTTCTTTACTGATTGAATGGTATAAATTAGGATGTATTGTTTCAATATCTTGAACTAAGAAATCAATGTCTTGAATAATTTCTTCTTTTGAATAGAACTTTTCAGATTGAGAAAAAACATAAGAAAAAGGCAAAACACATAATATTACAAAAAGATAAATTTTTCTTGATTTTATGTTTCTCTTATTATTCATATTTATAAAATTACTCTATCAACCGCCATTCTCCCCAACTATCCTGACATGAAGAGCTTACATTTACTTTCGGATTTTGTTCTTTATCGTTAACCAATACCGATTTAAGAGATACTTTATTTGTAATGTAATCGGCAAGTTCTTTGTAAGATATTTGTCCTCCTGTTGTTTGTATTTCTTTTAGAAGAAAATAAGTAAAAAAGCCGTGTTCTTTTTGTATGTACGGAAGTGATGATTGTTCACCGCTGCCGGCAGTAAAAACAACAAGATTTCCTTTTAATGGTGCTTCTTTAGGAACAACTTTTACACCACGGGCAGCTAGTAATCCTTGATTTCTGGCTCCTCCTGAAAAACAAGCATCAATAAAAACCGTAACTCTTTTTGAAGGATACATTGTAAGTTTTTTATACATCTCTTTTAAAGATATTCCTTCTGTCACATATTTACCCGATACATCAACAGGTATTAAATACGGCTCTTTTGTTTGTTCATCGGGCAAACCGTGACCTGCATAATAAACAAACAGTTCGGCTTGTCCTTTAGTGTTTTTAAGAATAAGATTTGTTTTTGTAATAGCTCTTTGCATTTGAGCAGAAGTAGCATCAAGCAAAAAAAGTATATTTTCTTGCGGAATACCGAGTGTATTTATCGCATACTCTTTAAATGCCGATGCATCGTTACGTGCAAATTCTACATTAACCTCATTTGATAAATCTGTTTGATAAGTAGAATAATCTTCATTCCCGATTATTAAAGCAAACCTGTTATCATATTTACTTGGCACAACGGGAATGTTTTTATCAACATCCGATTTTTTTTCAAAAACATAATTTCCTTTTACTTTCGCATTTTGCACATATACAATCTCTTTTTTCACTATCGTGTCGGTTTTCGATTTATACAAGTCAGCATGAATACGGGGACTGTATTTATTTGCCGCACCCGAAATAAAATCAATGGGAAGTGTTATGGGAGTAAGGTAAAAGAAAACAAAATTTATCCATACCGCAGGATTTCGTTCTGCAAAATCAGTAACGGTAACATTGTTATAACCTTCTTTTTTCAATGTATAGTTATATTGATTTTTATCGTTACGATTAGTGGGTCTTACCTTTCTTTTTATTCTTATCTCAGCAGGTGTAGTTGCATGAATATCTTTATTATTTACATAAATCTTGGCACCTTCGGGTTCCGATGTGACTTTTACCGTTTGAGTTGTGCCGCTTATCATTGTAGCACACGATTGTAATATAATAAATGAAAATAGGATTAATCTATAAAATTTCATGGTTGTTGCAGTTTATAATTAATAATGTTTTATAAAAAAAAATATTATTAATTACAATACAAAAAAATATAATATGTTGTATTACAGATTATTATTATCTTCTTATTGCTAATTAAGAAACTACAACATTCCAAGTTCAAGTTTTGCCTCTTCGGTCATCATATCTTGATTCCACGGCGGGTCAAATACCAAACTGATATATGCCTCTTTAATTCCTTCTACTTGCAACATCTTTTCTTTTATATCTGCTACAATATCATCAGCAACAGGACAACCCGGAGCAGTAAGCGTCATCTCCACTTCAAGTTTCCCGTTTTCTTCGCTCAAATTGTAAATCAACCCCAAATCGTAAATATTTACGGGTATTTCGGGGTCGTAAATTGTTTTAAGTTGTGCTATTAATCTGTCTTCAAGTTCCTTTTTCATTTTTTTTTTAATTTTTGATTCTACAAGAAAATACAAAGTTTCAAATTAATCTCAACGCAGAGATTGATACTTTTTACAGGCACTATTTGCTGTTAAGTTTTGTATGATAAGCTAACCCATACATTTTCATCTGCTTTATCATAGCCGTTAGTCCGTTTGAACGTGTAGGCGACAAGTTTTCTTTCAATCCTATTTTATCAATAAAATACAAATCGGCATTCATAATTTCTTCGGGAGTAAGCCCCGACATTACTTTAACTAACAGTGCAACAATACCTTTTGTAATAATTGCATCACTGTCGGCTTCAAAGTATATTTTGCCGTCTTTCAGTTCCGAGTTAAGCCATACTTTACTTTGGCATCCTTTTATCAGTAAATCGTCACTTTTTTTATCCTCATCAAACGATTCCAACTCTTTACCTATATCAATCAGATACGAATATTTATCCATCCAGTCGTCGAAAACGCTGAACTCTTCTATAATTTCGTCTTGTCTTTTATTTAGCTCTGACATTGTTTTGTTTGTTTTAAATAATCGTTATTCAAATTTTTTACTCATTCTCTTTATAATAATACGAATAATCAATTCCCTTCATAAATGTTTCGCGGTCGTTTATTTTATCTGTTAAACCCGACTTATGCAGTAGGAGTTGTGAAATAGTGAACTTACGGCATTTAGTAAGGGTTAACCCCGATTTAGAAATACACCATTTTGGTTATTG
>Ga0256845_1001556_pt1 | contig 18148 bp, 14 predicted proteins | sample RiftiametaG_FD_189101 | JGI IMG/M metagenome (GOLD analysis project Ga0256845, IMG submission 189101) | Tube worm associated microbial communities from hydrothermal vent at the East Pacific Rise, Pacific Ocean - Riftia | ecosystem: Host-associated > Annelida > Integument > Unclassified ...
GGAAAGCATATTTGTTGATTGCAAGTTTGTACGCAAGTAGTGCTAATCAATGTGGTACAACTGCCTTTGAAAAAAGAGCAATTTATTGGAAAGCTGCAGAAATGGCCCGTAAGGCTGGCAGAGTTGACCCATCATTAAGCGGAAGAGCTAGGCAATCTGCAACTAGTTATAGTGCCAAAGCTCCAGACAAAACAATGATTTTTAACAATGATATGGCTGGTAAAACAGTGACATTTAGCTGTTGGGTAGGAGGTAGTATAAAAGTGCCTAACCTATAAGAATGATAAAACATTTTAAAAATAATTTTAAAAACATTGCCACAGCATTTGCTGTGGCAATGTTTTTTTTATCCTGTAAGGATACTTATGAAAGAGTAGGGGAAGAAGCACCTCCACTTATTTTCCCACAATGGGTAGCCCAAGATTTTGTTTTGACATATACAGAGGTCAAGGATAAAATGGGAAATGAAGATGTAGCAAATAGTAGGATATTGGCCATATTAAAAAGCCCCATAAGTGAGAATTTTGATAACCTTAAGTTTCCCTACCGTACCTTTCCAAATGGGTTGCAAGTGGATTTTTTTGATGAGGACAATAACAAAAGTGTAATTACAGCAGATTATGGAATCATATATTCTGCTACAAATTTGGTAGATTTACAAGGAAATGTGGTTATAGAAAGTCATGATGGTAAAAAATTGGAGGCACCGCAATTATATTGGGATAGGGTAAATGAATGGATATTTACTGAAAAGAAGTTTAAATACACTAATCCAGAGGACGGTAGTATTATGGATGGAGAAGGAATGGATTTTAATAGGGATTTTAGTTTTTTCAATGCGCATAAAACGTATGGTTTTATGATGATAAAAGAAGAATAGTTATGATGAATTTTTTAAAATATACAGAATACCTTTATTTAATTGTTGCCTTAATTTCTTTATATAAGATTTTCACCCTTTGGGAATTAGATAGAGAAGGAACTTATATATTTATGTTTTTTGCCATAGTTTCTGCTGGGATGTTTCTTTTTCGCAGAAATTATAGAAAAAAGTTTGAGCAGCGAAAAAATGACAACCAAAACTAATTTTGGATACAGTTTATTTCATAATTATAACTTGTTTACTCCTGTCAGCTTTTTTTTCAGGAATGGAGATAGCTTTTATATCGGCTAATAAAATCCATATAGAAATTGAAAAGAAACAAGAAGGCTTTTTATCTAAAGTGCTTACAAGACTTACCAAAAAACCATCAAAATTTATTGCGACCATGCTTATAGGCAATAACATTGCCTTGGTAGTATATGGGTTTTTTATGGGAGACCTTTTAATGAAATGGTTTAGTAGCTTATATCCAACCTCAAATAGCTTTGCCAACGTAATGTTGACGGATTTTAATTTATTGACCCAGACAATAATCTCTACTATAATCATTCTGCTTACGGCGGAATTTTTACCCAAGGTGTTATTTCAGATATACGCTAATACACTTTTAAAAGTTTTGGCTGTCCCAGCATACTTTTTTTATATACTTTTTTCTGTGATATCAGAATTCATTATTAAGGTATCAGATTTTATTCTTAGAATTTTCTTTAAGACAGAAGGGGATGAAGTTCAACTATCTTTTTCCAAGTTAGAATTAGGGAATTATATTACGGAACAAATGGAAGCGATAGAAGATGATGATGATGTGGATTCCGAAATACAGATTTTTCAAAATGCATTGGAATTTGCTGAGGTAAAAGCAAGGGAGGTAATGGTGCCAAGAACAGAAATCATGGCTGTTGAATTATTGGAAACCTCAAAAAATTTGGCTAAGATTTTCACAGAAACTGGCTATTCCAAAATTTTGGTTTTTAAAGAGACCATAGATGATATTATTGGCTATGTACATTCTTATGAACTTTTTAAAAAGCCAAAAACGATAAAAAGCATTTTATTGCCAATTGAGTATGTGCCAGAAACGATGTTGATTAGTGATATATTAAATATATTGACTAAGAAAAGAAAAAGTATGGCAGTAGTTTTAGATGAATATGGAGGTACATCTGGAATCCTGACTGTAGAAGATATTGTAGAAGAATTATTTGGAGAAATTGAAGATGAGCACGATTCTATAGATATACTTGAGGAGAAAATAGATAATAGCACTTATAAATTTTCTGCAAGAATAGAGGTAGATTATGTAAATGAAAATTACAAATTAGAATTGTTAGAAAGTGAGGAGTATGAAACCTTAGGCGGTTTAATTGTTAATGAAACAGGTGAAATACCAGAACAAGATTCAGAAATTAAAATTGGAAATTTTCTTTTTACCATATTAGAAGTGTCCAATACAAAAATTGATTTGGTAAGTCTAAAAATCATTGAAAAGGAATAGCCTGTAATCATAGAACACATCTACCTTTTTTGGCTTTCTTTTTTCAAAAGAAAATGGTATTTTCGCCAACTGATTTAAACATTCCGTAATAATGGCCATTTTAGAGAATATAAGAAAACGTACAACCATATTAATATTAATTATTGGTATGGCATTATTTGCCTTTGTAATATCTGGGATATTTACAAGCAATAATTTAGGAGGAGGAAAAATAGGTTCCAGTATTGCAGAAATTAATGGAGAAGGTATTTCCATAGACGGTTTCAGAAGAAAAGTAGAAGCTACATCTAGAAGATATGGTGCAAGTGCTTCAACCATGCAGATTGTGAACAATGTTTATGAGCAGGAAGTTAGAAGTGCAGTTCTTGGGCAACAATTCAATGATTTGGGAATTAATATAGAACAAGATCAAATTATCAACTTTGTTAAAACAAATCCTGCGTATAGTCAAAATCCACAATTTTTAAATGCAGATGGAGTTTTTGATGAAAATATTTTTAGAGGAGTACTTGCTGATTGGAAAGAAAACATTCCTGCCCAATATGACTTATGGGTGCAAGATGAGAAAGCCATCATACAACAAGCAAAAGAGCAAACGTATTTTAATCTGGTTAAAGCCGGTGTTGGAGCTACCTTAAAAGAAGGTGAGTTAGATTATAAATTGGCCAATGATAAAGTGAATATACAATATGTAAGAGTCCCTTACACATCTATTCCAGATAGTACGATTATAATAAGCAAAAAGGAAATTGATATTTATATCAATGACCATAAAGAGGAGTACAAGCAAGAAAGTGCAAGGGACTTACAATATGTATTTTTTGAAGAAAAGGCATCATTAGAGGATGAAACTGCTGTAAAAGATCAGATTACAAAGTTGTTGGATGATAGCTATACATTTAATAAGGATAAAGAAGTTGCTGAAGATAATGCAGCAATCAATGATACTGTTATTGGTTTTAGAAATACAACTGATGTCGCTGCTTTTTTAGATAGAAACTCAGACACAAAATTTGATACTATATTTAAAGCTAAAACAAGTATACCAGGTCAATTTTCAGATTCCATCATGGCACTTAAAATAGGAGAAGTGTACGGACCATATAGAGAAGGCGATGCTTTTAAGGTTGCTAGAATGATGAATAGAAAAGCCAATGCTTCTGTAAAGGCCAGTCATATTTTAATTTCGTATGAAGGTGCGCAAAATGCAGGTGCAGAAATAATAATAACAAAAGAAGCGGCTGAGAAAAAAGCAAAAGAACTTTTAAGAGATGCTTTAAAGAAAGATGTTGTTTTTACTGAATTGGCAAGAGAGAATTCGGATGGGCCTTCTGCAACACAAGGAGGAGATTTGGGTTACTTTCAAGAAGGTAGAATGGTGTCAGAATTCAATGATTTTGCTTTTGGAAATAGAGTAGGTCATATAGGTGTGGTAGAAACAGATTTTGGTTTTCATATTGTGAAAGTTGATGATAAGCGAGATATTGTTCAAATAGCAACTTTATCTAGAGAAATATCTCCTTCAGAAGAAACAATCAATACGTTATTTACAGATGCTACCAAGTTTGAAATGGAATCCGTATCGTCTGATAAGCCATTTACAGAAATGGCAAAAGAAGGTGAGTATACAGTAAGACCGGTCAATAAAATAAAGGCCATGGATGAAAATTTACCAGGCCTTTCTACACAACGCTCTATTGTACAATGGGCATATAACAATGATACCAGTATTGGGGATATTAAACGTTTTGACCTTAACAATGGGTATGCAATTGTGCAATTAACAGAAAAATACGCTGAAGGTTTAATGACTGTGGAAGATGCATCTGCAACAGTATTGCCAAAACTTCGTAAAGAAAGAAAAGCACAACAGATTATTGCAAATAATACAGGTAAGGCTATGGATGCTTTTGCAAAAGATAATAATATAAGTATGTCCAATGCTACTGCGTTGACCATGAAGTCGCCGACCATTCCAGGGGCTGGTAGAGAGTCTATGGTTGTGGGAACAGCTTTTGCTTTAGGTCAAGATGCCACTTCTCAATTAATTGAAGGTGATACAGGAGTATTTATGGTAAAAGTAACTAAGAAAGAAGAGGCGCCTATATTGGAGAACTATATTACGTATGCCAGTTCATTACAAGCTTCAAATGCTACTAAAGTTAACTTTGCAGTTTATAATGCATTGAAAGAAGCATCGGATATAGAAGACAATAGAACTACTTTTTACTAGAAAATAATTATATTCTCACGAAAGTGAAAATTTAAAAGATATGTGTTTATAGCACCATATCAGAATAAGAAATAACAGTATTAAAACCCTTGGATATAAAATATTCAGGGGTTTTTTTATTTCCAGTGACCAATATAAAATCACCTCCCCAGGCACCAAGGCTTTTAATGGCACCAAAATAATCATTGAACAATCTTTCTTTTACAGGTTTAACCTTTAATATGTTTGAAAGTACTTTTTCATGTTGAAACATTAAAGATTCAAATTTTGAAAGAGTTGAAGCGGCAATCATTTTTTTTGTGATTTGCGTCACTTTCAATAGTAATGTTTTCTCATCAAAATTTTGCTTTCTGTAATTGGTAATGGCATCTCTGCTATTTTGTTTTTTATTTAGGTGAATAAAGAACAATTGGTTTTTAAAGTTGGGGCTAAAAGAAATTTCTTTTACTTCTGGGAGCTCTTTTTTTAGTTGATATAGAATAGGGCTATTGTGTTGTGCGCAGGCAATATCATAACCACTTCCAGAAAAGGAGTTCCAAAGGAGTTGGTAGGCATCAACCTTAGCCCATTGTGCAATATTATTGATTAATGTAGATGAGGAGCCCAAGCCCCAATCTCGTGGAAAATTGAGCTGGGTATGGATTTCAAAACCTGTTTTGCTTTTTAGAAACTCAGGATTCATTTTTTTGGCTTCCATCAATATACAGACCAATGTTTCTTTTATGGTTTTTTTATCTAGGTCTTTTAGAGTTGTAATGGGTTTTAAGTTATTCAGTTCAAAAATTTCTTCAAACCAAATAGCACCATTTTTATCTAAACTCTTCCATAGAATTTGGGGTTGGTCAATTTCTTTTACAGTAAGTGATTGCCCGTATTTTGTGGGCACGGCCAAACTCAATGCACCATCCAAGACTGCATACTCACCTGTAATGAGCAATTTTCCGTTACTGTAGAATCTTTTTTCCATTACGTACTTCGTAATTTTTGGAAGGCTTCTTTAACTGCACCATGTGTAACCGTATTTTCTTTAAAAAGATGAATCAAAATTCTTTTTTCTTCTTCAGTGGCACCCATTTGGTTGAGCATGTTCAACAGGTGCATTTTCATATGTCCCTGTTGTATTCCTGTAGTTACCAAAGAACGGATAGCGGCAAAGTTTTGTGCCAAGCCAGCTACGGCTACAATTTGCATCAACTCTTGAGCAGATGGTTTGTGTAAAATTTCTAGCGCTACCTTCACCAATGGATGCAAGCTTGTTAAGCCTCCAACAGTGCCCAGTGCCAATGGAATCTCAATCCAAAATTTAAAAATGCCGTTTTCAATTTGTGCATGCGTCAGGCTGGTGTAATTTCCATCTTTACCGGCATAAGCATGGACGCCTGCTTCAACTGCTCTAAAATCGTTCCCTGTGGCCAATACAACAGCATCCACACCATTCATAATACCTTTATTGTGGGTTACAGCTCTATATGGCTCTACTTTTGCTATTTCAACGGCACGGACCATTTTTTTAGCAAACTCGTCAGAAGAAAAAGAAGCTCCTTCATTTAATTCTTCAACAGGGCAGCTTACTTCAGCTTTCGCCAAACAATTGGGAACATAGTTAGAGAGAATGCTCATGACTATTTCTATTTCACTATTAGAAAGTAGTATGGAATCCTGAGCTTCGCTCTTTAGAGTTTTTGCAAATTGTTCCAAACAGGAGTTGATAAAATTTGCTCCCATGGCATCCATGGTCTCAAAAGTGCAGTGCAATTGATAGTAATTTTCTAGTGCAGTGGTTTTGTTTCGCAGTTCTATATTGGTAATTCCGCCGCCACGTTTTTCCATATTCTTGGTAAGACCGGCAGTGCTAGAAATTAATTTAGGCTTAATTTCATTGAAAAACTGGCTTAGCTTTTCTTTGTCACCCTTATACATAAAATGTACCTGTCCCACTTTTTCTGTTCCAAGAATTGTGGTTTTAAACCCACCACGTTCCAACCAAAATTTAGCGGCCTTGCTGGCTGCAGCAACAACAGAGCTTTCTTCAATGACCATGGGGATAGCATATAGTTTGTTGTTGATCAAAAAGTTAGGAGCAACCCCAAAAGGAAGGTAGTAGTTGGTGATGGTGTTTTCTATAAACTCATCATGCAATTTTTGAAGCTTGCCATCCGTGTTCCAATATGTCTTTAGAACATCTTTGGTTGTTGCCGAGTTATCTGTGTAATGCTCGGCAATCCAATCTATTTTCTCTTCTTTGGTCAGTTTGGAGAATCCCTCTATGGGAGAAATCATACGCTATTTATTTCTAATGGTAAAGATAAATATAAAGCAGCTAAGTTATGGGACATGAATGATTAGAGAAATTCAGAGATAAAGAGTTGTTACAAATTGATCATAAAATTTAATATATTGTGAGATTATTAGTAAACTTGAAGGTTACAATCAATTATCAAAAAAGAATGAAGAAAATATCGTTACTGCTCCTTTTTAGTATATGCTTTATAGCCATTTCTCATGGTCAGAAGAAACAGATATCTGTTGAAGATATTTATAATGGAACATTTAGAACAGAAAGAATGGACGTATTACGCTCCATGAACAACGGCAAGCAATACACCGTTTTAAATTTTGACAGAGGTACAGGAATAAGTACTATTGATAAATATGATTATAAAACCTTGGCGAAGGTAGAAACTATTGTGTCTTCAGCAGATATAAGTGATATTTCTTATTTCAGCTCCTATAAGTTCAATGACGATGAGGCAAAATTAATATTGACCACCGAACTAGAACCTATTTTTAGGCGTTCCACTCTAGGTATTTTTTATATCTATGATATGGCAACCAAAACTGTTGTTAAAGTGGCTGATGAAAAGGTGCAGGAACCAGCCTTGTCTCCAAACGGAAAGCAAGTAGCTTACGTTTTGGACAATAATATTTTTATAAAAAATTTGAGTGATGGAACTGTTCAGCAAATCACAGAAGATGGTGTGACGGGAAAAGTGATCAATGGGGTTACGGATTGGGTGTATGAAGAAGAATTTTCTTTTGTAAGTGCTTTTGCATGGAACTCCAATGGCTCTAAAATTGCTTTTTTACGTTTTGATGAAACCAATGTACCCAATTTTTCAATGGATGTTTATGGGACGGAGCTGTATCAATACCAACATGCCTTTAAATACCCAAAAGCAGGGGAGGAAAATGCTGTGGTCAGTTTGCATATGTATGATGTTGTATCTGGAACCACCTCTGAAATAAATTTAGGAAATCCCTACTATATTCCCAGGATCAAATGGATGAGCAATCCCAATTATTTAAGTGTACAGACTATTAATAGACATCAAAATCATTTAAAATTGCATTCAGTAAACGCAAAGGATAACAGTGTTTCTGTTTTGTTGGAGGATACGGATGATGCTTATGTGGACATTACGGACAACCTTACGTTTTTAGATGATGACAGTTTTATCTGGACCAGCGAAAAAGATGGCTACAACCATATTTACCTTTATAACGAGGATGGTAAATTAATGAATCAGATTACCAAAGGCGATTGGGAAGTGACTAACTACTATGGGTATGATCAAGATGAGGATAAAATTTATTATCAATCTGTAGAAAATGGATCTATAAACAGAGATATTTACAGTATAAATAGTAATGGTAAGGGCAAAAAACGTTTAACATCCAAGGAAGGGAGTAATTCAGCCTCTTTTAGTACAGATTTCACCTATTTTATCAATACATTTTCAAGTGCCGCTACACCATATGAATTTTCATTGCGCAATGCAAGAAGCGGGAAAAAAGTAAAGGACGTTAAGAACAATACTGCTCTTTTAGAAAAATTGAAAGGGTACGAATTGAGTCCAAAAGAATTCTCTACCATTTCCATAAACGGAAACGATTTAAACATGTGGATGGTAAAACCAACAGATTTTGATAAAACAAAAGAATATCCATTGCTAATGTTCCAATACAGTGGGCCAGGTTCACAACAGGTTTCCAATAGTTGGATGGGCGCCAATGATTATTGGCATCAAATGTTGGCATCAGAAGGGTATGTTATAGTTTGTATTGATGGTCGTGGAACTGGATTAAAGGGCAGTGATTTTAAAAAAATGACTCAAAAAGAATTGGGCAAGTATGAAGTGGAAGACCAGATAGCAGCTGCCAAAAAGTTGAGTGAGTTACCATATATAGATGAGGCCAGAACAGGAATTTGGGGATGGAGCTATGGTGGTTTTATGTCCACCAATTGTTTGTTGAAAGGGAATGATGTGTTTGAAATGGGAATTGCCGTGGCCCCAGTGACCAGCTGGCGTTTTTATGACACTATTTATACAGAAAGGTATATGCAGACACCACAAGAAAACGCAAGTGGTTATGATGAAAATTCACCCCTTAATTATCCTGAGTTGTTAAAAGGTGATTATTTGTTGGTGCATGGGTCAGGCGACGATAATGTACATGTTCAGAACTCCATGAGAATGGTAGAGGCACTTATACAGGCCAATAAACAATTTGAATGGACTATTTATCCAGATAGGAACCATGGTATTTATGGTGGCAATACACGTATTCATCTTTTTAATAAAATGACCAATTTTGTGCATAAAAATTTGAGGGACAGGCCCAAACAAGAAAAGAGCAACCTTAATATAGAAAGAATAAAAGGTTAAGAAAATTTATAATCAACCAATATAGATATGGCAGATATAGTTAAACCAGTACATCAAAGAGAACTTTTTGGACACCCCGTAGGACTTTATGTTCTTTTTTTTACGGAAATGTGGGAACGTTTTTCTTATTATGGAATGCGAGCATTGTTAGTATTATATATGACTGCCAAGGCTTTTGAAAACGACCCCCAAAGTGGTTTGGGATGGACAACGACAGAGGCGCTTGCACTATATGGTTGGTATACCATGTTGGTATATGTAATGAGTATTCCTGGTGGCTTTTTAGCTGATAGGTATTTAGGTCAAAAAAAGGCAGTGACCATTGGAGCTATATTGCTTACAGTTGGTCACGGAATATTGGCTATAGATGCCATTTGGGCTTATTATACGGGACTTGGTTTTGTTATTTTAGGAGTCGGAATGCTTAAGCCCAATATATCTACAATGGTTGGCGGGTTGTATAAAAAGAAAGATATTAGAAGGGATAAAGGATTTAGTGTTTTTTATATAGGAATTAATACAGGTTCTTTTCTTGCTTCATTGACAGTGGGAATAATTGCAGCAGTTTATGGGTGGCACTATGGATTTGGTTTGGCAGGGATTGGGATGTTACTGGGACTACTGGTTTATTTATGGGGCCAACGTTATTTAGTACATGTAGGGAATGCCCCTACAGTTGAAGAAAAATCTGGAGATATTAGTATTGGAGAATTGTTTTCACAGCTATTGAAATCACCATTGCAGTTAGGAATTACAATTGTTTTTTTATTACTGTCCCTATACGCAGGCTTCACTTTTGAAGGGCCAGATCATTGGGGTTATGGGGCTTTATTTATTTTTTTATCCTTAATCACAGGGTTAATGATGATGATATATAAAAACCTAAATGGAAAGGTAGAAAAAGATAGATATGTTGTTTTATTACTTTCCCTACTGATGGTAATGGCTTTTTGGGGTTGTTTTGAACAAATGGGAGGCCTTATGAACCTATATGCAAATAACAAAACAGATAGGATGATAATGGGTTGGGAAATGCCTGCGGCTTGGTTTCAAGCGGCAAACCCTGGTTTTATTTTATTATTTGCAGTTGGTGTTGCTGGTTTTTGGGCCAAAAGAAAACTAAAAGGAAAAGAAGCTTCTTCGCTTTTTAAAATGGCGACAGGGGTTATTATAATGGGCTTTGGATTTATGTTTATGGTTTTTGCCACTATGCAGTATGAAGGAGAAGGAAGTTCAGCCATGTATTGGCTAGTTTTTGCATATTTGTTTCATACCATTGGGGAACTATGTTTGTCACCAGTTTCCCTTTCATTCTTTACCAAATTGGCCCCAGCACGTTATATGGCGTTAATGATGGGTGTGTATTGGGCAGCTACGGGTTTAGGAAATAAAGTAGCCGGGGTTATTGGAGCAAGTTCTGTAGAAGCAGGGGAATTCAAGGTTTTTGGAGGCCTTTTTGCCTTTGCTGTACTATTTGGTCTTTTTGTTTTATTAATACTTAAACCTTTAAAAAGACTTACGCACGGTGCCGAAGATAATGAAGTAGTTGTTCATAATGACGAACCAGAAGGGTTTGAATTATCTAATCACTAAACCTTTTAGGGTATCGCTCAGCGATTAAAATAATAAGCTCCTTTTTCACCAGTATAGTGAAAAGGGAGTTTTCTTTTGGCACAAGTTTTTCTCCATTTGGCAATGTAGCTTTTGTAATTACTGCCATCCGCAATTATTATTTTAGGATGTATGGAATCTATTAACCGCTCTAGATTTATTTTTGGGGATTGGGTCAGTAGTAGATAGTCTGGTGCTGTATGTTTTAAAGAATAAACACCCAAACTATCAATGATCAATAATTTTTTACCATTTATTTGATAGCTGTTTTTTATTGGCAACTGTTTTATTTTGTTGCTATGTTCTGTAATAGCGTAGTTTGTGACAATGCGTTCAGTTTGTGTTTCATTGTTTGTTATAACAAGGAGTTGCGCTCCTAATTGTTGTAAAAGAACAGTATTTCTTGTTTGGTGGAATACCATTAATTTTTCAGTTTTATGGGTGGTATATGTTTGATGTAAATACCAAGATTGCAATCCAACAATGCTTAACAGTAAAATAGCTATTCGTTTAAAAGAAACTTTTGTAAAAACCAATACCAAAGAGACGATGATGCTATAACTGATGATAAGTTGAATAGCATCAAAAGAAATATTTTTAAAAATAAAAGCTTCTTGCTGTGCTACCCAACCAATAATAGTGTTCATTAAATGAACTAAAGAATTGTACGCACTAGCAATAAATGAAGGCAAAGAGTTAAAAAGCGAAAGAACAATGACCAAAAAACCCATTCCTAGAATGAGCCCTAAAAAAGGGATTATCAATAAATTGGAAACAAAGAACAACCCAGGAAATTGATGAAAGTAGAATAAGCTAATGGGCAATACGCCTAATTGAGTGGCAATACTTATTGATAACAATTGCCAGCTTTTTTGAAGTATAAAGGTTTTAGGGTTCCAGAATTTATGCAACAAAGGATATATCCAAGCTATTGCAAAAACAGCTGCATAACTCATTTGGAATCCTACTTGAAACAGCAACATTGGATTGATTAGCAAAATAAAGAACATGGATAACGCCAATATGTTGAACATGTTAGTAGGCCTGTTTAAGTACAGGGCATACGCGACAAAAGTGAACATGGTAACGGCTCTGATGATGGAAGCAGAAAACCCAGCCAAAAATGCAAACCCCCAGAGTAGTAAAACAATGACCAGCAATTTTAAGGTCTTGCCTTTTGGTAATAGTCCTAGAGGTTTAAGTATAAATTGAAGCAATAAGAGAATAACACCTATGTGAAGCCCAGAAAGAGCTAAAATATGTACAGCTCCTGCATTTTTGTAATTGTTGTATGTTTCATTGGAAATATCATTGCGTTGCCCCAATAAAAGAGCCTGTATAACAGGAAGTTCTTCTTTTCCAAAATCAGCGGACTTCAATTTTGATATAATATGATTCCTGAGATTAGCAGCTGTTCCATAAATGGTTTTAGAGGCTATTTTATTTTTTATATGGTTTGTTGCGTTTAAGGTAATTTGATGATAAATGCCTAAACTTTCCAAATATCTTGCATAATTAAATTGATGTGGATTTAAAGGAGGTTTAATGCTAGCAAGAGTAGTGTTTATGAGCAGCTCATCATCTACTTTAAGTTTATTGGTGTTAGAATCAATAGAAGTGCTCAAAATAATTTTACCAGATTTTTGTACACCATCCATTTCTTTGATAATAGCAATATACCTGTTGGAAAAAGTGTTCGATTTTAAAACTTCCCTAATTTTCACGCTCCAGATTTTAGGAGTATCAAAGCTGGAATTTGAATAATGTGAAACATTGTTCTTTGGTTGACCAATAGTAACGCATAGCATACCAACAAGAATTGTTGTTGTTCCAAACAGAAGACCAAACCAAACCGAATTGCTATGCTGTTTTTTGAAAAACAGAAAACCAAGCAACATAAGGTTTGTAAGTATTAAAGCAATTAAGGATAAATGGTTTAAGTCAAAAAAACGACCTATTAAAATACCCAAAACCAAAAAGAGAGCTAATTTAATAGAGATGAATTTTAGCAAATTCATTTTAAAGAATTCGGGTGGCTTTTACAAAGGCATAGTTCCAATAGCCTTCACGTAAAGAGGAAACAATGACACCTCTTGATGTTGTGGCATGTATAAATTTAATGTCATTACCCTTAACGGCCACAACAAGCCCAACATGGTTTATTCTTTTGCCTTTTTTAGTGGTTTTAAAAAAAAGTAAATCTCCTTTAACAACATTGTTTACCTTGATTCGCTTTCCTTCATTTGCCATCACATAGGAAATTCTTGGAATGTTTACATTGTGTTCTTTAAATGCCACATAGAGCAGGCCAGAACAATCCATCCCTTTTTTGGTAGTCCCGCCATATTTGTATTTAACGCCAGAAAAAGCCAATGCTGAAGTTATGATGCCATCTGTTTTAGTCGCAGCTTTTTTTGACCTTTTGCTTTTGGTCTTTTTGGGTATTTCTTTTTCTGTAGAGGCTTCTACAGTAACTTTGCGTTCTTTTCCATATGTAGTTTTCTTTTTAACAACACAATTGGTCATTAAAAGAATAAGGGAAATGTATAACGATTTACGAAGCATCCAAATGTGATTAGGGTCACTTGGATATCAAAATTAAGCATTTTTTACGATTAATGTAGCAGCATTTTCACTGGCTCCAGTTCCTCCCAATTTTTTTTCAAGCGTATTGTAGTCTTCTATAAGAGATTTTCGTTGAGGTCCATCAAGTATTTTTATCAATTCAGATGTTAAGTTTTTTGTGTTTAAATCTGTTTGAATCAATTCTTTTACTACTTCTTTTTTCATAATCAAATTCACCAAAGAAATATAATCCAAGGTGATAATACGTTTTGCAATTTGATAAGATATCCAATTGGCCTTGTAACAAACTATTTGGGGCACTTTAAAAAGAGCGGTTTCCAAGGTGGCCGTACCGCTGGTGACTAATGCAGTATGTGAAATTTTTAAAAGATCATAGGTTTTATTGGCAACAAATCCAATATTGGATTTGGTCATAAAAGGAGCGTAAAAATCTTTGTCTAAACTAGGTGCTCCTGCAATCACAAACTGATAGTCTGGGAAAGAATCCGTGATAGAGAGCATAACGGACAACATGTTTTGCACCTCTTGTTTTCTGCTTCCTGGCAATAGCGCAATTATAGGTAAGTCAGCATTCAAATCGTTTTCTGCCCTGAATGTCTCTTCATTCGTTTTTTCTCTGTTGCTTATGGCATCAATCAATGGGTGTCCCACAAAATGCACTGGAAAACCATGTTTTTTCTCGTAGAACTCTTTCTCAAAAGGAAGGATGACATACATGGCATCAATAGTACTTTTTATTTTGCTGATACGCCCTTCCCGTGACGCCCATATTTGTGGGGATATATAATAATTAGTTTTAAAATTGTTCTCTTTTGCCCATTTTGCAATACGGAGATTAAACCCTGAATAATCAATGAATATGATAACATCTGGATTAAAGTTTTTAATATCATTCTTGCAAAAACCCATGTTCTTAAAAATGGAACGGATATTTAAAAGCACTTCCAAAAAACCCATAAAGGCCATTTCTTTATAGTGTTTTACCAAATGCCCGCCAGCTTGCTGCATTAAATCACCACCCCAGCATCTTATGTCTGCATCAATATCCTTAATCTTCAAGGCTTTGATGAGATTTGATCCATGTAGATCCCCAGATGCTTCCCCTGCAATGATGTAATACTTCATTTTTAGAACATTTTATAATAAAGTATGATTAAAGCGACCAAAATTGTGGCAATCATAACACCTTTTGCCCTATGGTCTCTCCTTAGTCTAAGAAATCCAAAAAAGGCAATTAAATTAAGTACTGCACCCAAAGCTAAAAGACTACCAATGTGACCTTGTTTGATTGCTGCTGCGAATGTATCGGCAATGCTCATGTCAGAAAACAAAATAATATATAAGAGTGTGCCTATGGTATTGGCAATGATGCCCACTATAAAACCTATGATGACTTCCTTTTTATTCATGTAAATTCCAATTGTTTATATGTTGTATGGCGTGGTGTGCCGTTAGGTCAAATTGCGTGGGAACAACAGAAATATAACCATTGGCCAAGGCCCATTCATCTGTGTCCTCCCCTTTATCAAGAAGTTCAAATTCGCCAGTGAGCCAATAATAATCCTTGCCCATAGGGTTTGTTCTTTTGTCAAATTTTTCTTTCCAATTTGCTCTTGCCTGTCTGCAAATTTTTATTCCCAAGATGTCTTTTTTATTCAGTTTGGGGATGTTCACATTTAGGACAACTCCTGTTGGCATACCGTTGTTCAATGCCTCTTTTACAATGTTTATAATGTAATCCTTGGCTTGTTCAAAATCTGCTTCCCAAGCATAATCACATAAGGAAAAACCAATCGCGGGGATACCTTCAATACCAGCTTCAATGGCAGCACTCATAGTTCCTGAATAAATCACATTGATAGATGAATTGGAACCGTGATTAATACCGCTGACACACATGTCTGGCTTTCTTTCCAAAATCTCTTGAAGACCCAACTTTACACAATCTGCTGGCGTGCCACTGCAACTATATTCTTCTTTGGCCCCATTTTTAAGGTCTATAATCACTTTTTTGGAGTAAAGTGTACTGTCCAAAGTTATGGCGTGTCCCATACCAGATTGTGGGCTGTCTGGAGCTACTACAATAACATCTCCAATTTCCTTCATAAAACCGATTAAAGCCCTTAATCCAGGGGCGGTAATACCATCATCATTGGTGACCAGAATCAGAGGTTTTTGCATGGAATATAATTTATGCTGTAAAAATACGTTTTTCATTAAGAATAGCTCTCTATGTGCTTTAACAAAAAAATAAGGTGTCAGCTTTTAAACTGGCATGGTTTTTTCTGTATATTAGGGAGTTCATTACTTTAAAATAGAGTTTTGATTTTATGATTCGTTCAATTTCCAGTAGGGGTTTTGCGCTCAAGTAAGTAACCTTAGCGTAAGCCATGTGGTATTTGAACTAATATATTCAGAAACGTTCCAAATGTTGGAATGTAGTATTATAAACCCATACTAGTGGGAATAAAAATAAGTACATGAAAAAGAATTTAGCTTTTGCATTATTGGCCATGTTAGTTGCCGTTGCTTCATGCAGTTTTACAAATAAATCTTTTGAAACCAATGACAAGGATAAATTGTTATTGGATTTAATAACGTATGTTTTGGAAAGAGGACATTATGAACCTAAAGATATAGATGATGATTTTTCAGTCAATGTTTTTGAAAGTTTTATAGATGTATTGGACCCTACTAAGAGATATTTTTTAGAGTCTGATGTTAAAGAATTTGAAAAGTATAAATTTCAATTGGATGATCAAATCAAAAATACAGATATAGGTTTCTTCAATTTAGTCCATGAAAGATTTATAAAGAGAATGGGAGATGCAAAAGGAATTTATAAAGAAGTTCTTGCAGTACCATTTGATTATGCATTGAATGAAGAAATTAATATTGATTATGAAAATCAACCTTTTGCAGGATCTAAAAAGAAACTAAAAGAAAGATGGAGAAAGCAACTCAAATATGCGACTCTTGGGACTTATGATGGCAAAAGAAAAGGTAATAAAATAAAAAAAGAGGAAGGTGAGAGTAGTTTGTCTTTAGGAGAGATAGAAAATGAAGCTAGGGTGTTAACAGAAAGCACCTTAGATGAATACTTTGATTTTATGGAAGATCTTGAAAGAAAAGATTGGTTCGTACAATACATAAATACAATTGTAGATCAGTTTGATCCCCATACCTATTATTTTGCGCCAGACGAAAAGGAAAAATTTGACACTAGTATGTCAGGTAAGTTTGAAGGAATAGGTGCAAGACTTCAAAAAAGAAAAGATCAGACTAAAATTGTTGAAATTATTTCTGGTGGACCAGTTTGGCGAGGAGAGGAAATTGAAGTTGGCGATGAAATTATTAAAGTGGGACAAAATGGAGAGCAGCCCGTGGATATTGTTGGGATGAGATTAGATGATGCCATTAAGTTGATAAAAGGTCCTAAAGGAACAATTGTTGATCTTACAATTAAAAGAGTGGATGGTTCCATTGAGGTTATTTCTATCACTAGAGATGTAGTGGAATTGGAAGAATCTTATGCTAAATCTGCAAAAATCATTAAAGGAGATCAAAAATTTGGTTTGATTAATCTACCAAAATTCTATGTGGATTTTAATGACTATGGCGAAAGGAACGCAGCTACAGATGTAGCTAAAGAAGTGGAAAGACTTAGGAAAGATGGCGTTGAAGGCCTAATATTGGATTTAAGAGATAATGGTGGAGGGTCCTTAAAAACAGTTGTAGAAATGGCAGGATTGTTTATTAAGGATGGACCCATTGTTCAGGTAAAATCTTCTGATAAAGGAAAAGATGTTTATGACGATAAGGATGAACGTATACAATGGGATGGTCCTTTAGTGATTATGGTCAATGAACTTTCAGCTTCTGCGTCTGAAATTTTAGCAGCTGCCATGCAAGATTATAAAAGAGCAGTGGTAATAGGAAGCAAACAAACTTTTGGTAAAGGAACTGTCCAAAATGTAATTTCATTGGACAATATTGTAAGAGGCAATGAGCATGGAGGTTTAGGCGCGATTAAACTTACAACTCAGAAGTTCTATAGAATTAATGGAGGTTCTACTCAATTAGAAGGAGTTAAAAGTGACATTGTAGTTCCAGATAGATATAGCTATATAGAAATAGGAGAGAGAAATCAAGAAAATCCATTGGCATGGGATAAAATTACCCCAGCAGATTATAAAGTATGGGATGGGTATATAGATTATGAGCAAACCATAGCGAATAGTACTAAGCGTATGTCTGGTAATTCTCAAATTAAATTAATTGAGGAGAATGCAAAATGGTTAAAAGAGCAGCAAGATGAAATTATAGTGTCCTTAAATTATAGCGATTATAAATCTGAAGAAGAAAAATTTAAAGAAAAAGCAGATTACTTTAAATCGCTTTCCGTTTATGATTCACACTTGTCTTTTGAGTCTTTAAAATATGAACAAGAATTGTTTACACAAGATTCTGTTTTACGAGAAAAAAGAGATCGTTGGCACAAGAACTTGGCCAAAGATGTATATGTTGAAGAAGCTGTTAATGTGCTTCAAGATCTTAAGTTAAATAGTATTAAGAGCAGCGGTAAGCTTGCTAGTGTAAAAGGATAACACCTCTTACAAGTTAAGTAAATAAGCCCTACTTCTGATAATTATCGGGAGCAGGGTTCTTTTTTT
>Ga0256845_1001557_pt1 | contig 18147 bp, 12 predicted proteins | sample RiftiametaG_FD_189101 | JGI IMG/M metagenome (GOLD analysis project Ga0256845, IMG submission 189101) | Tube worm associated microbial communities from hydrothermal vent at the East Pacific Rise, Pacific Ocean - Riftia | ecosystem: Host-associated > Annelida > Integument > Unclassified ...
CGCCTCAGGTGGAGGAAGAGACAAATACATGGCAGGAGGCGAAAGCAATATTCCGCCTCAGCTTCGCAATATCCTCAGAGAAAACCGTGGGGTAATGCTGTATCAGGAGAATGTAACGGAAGCGGCGTGTGTGCTTCTGGGGCTTACACCGGCTGAGGGTGATCTTATGCGAAGAAGGCTGAAGAGACGGCAAGTTGATAAAGACGAAGTAATTAGCAGATGCAGGAAGAACGGATTGTCTGAGGAAACCGCTGCCAGGGGCTGGGAAATGCTTTCAGGTTACGCAGGGTACGGTTTCTGCAAGGCTCACTCCATGACCTATGCTGCAGTTGCTTCAGCCTATGCAGGTATCAAAGCGGAAAGGCCTGCTGCAGCCATGGCTTCTTTTCTAGCGGCCGGGGGAGGCTTTTACAGGCACCCTGTTTACATAGAAGAGGCAAGAAGGCTGGGACTGCGCATACTTCCTCCAGATGTAAACAGCTGCGAATGGTTCTGCACATCTCCTGATAACCGCAGTATCATGCTGGGTATGGGTTATCTGGCAGGTATGGGAGAGAACGAATTCGAAAAAATTAAAAAATCAAGGCCCTACACCCATCCGGTGCAGATCAGGGCTTTCGGTACGGGTCTGAAACTGGCTCTGAACATGGCTGCAGTCGGTTGTTTCGATTCCATGGAAATGAACCGGCCGCAGGCTGCATGGTGTGTGAAGGAGGGGGTCTGTTCTCTGTTTCCCCTGGGTATACCACCTCCGGCACTTCCGCGCTTCATCCCGTCTGTACGGGCATCAAAGGAGCTGGAGCTTATGGAAGTTACCTGCGAAGCCCATCCGCTTGCGTTTATGAAAAGGCCTGCGGGAACCACTCCCATAGCATACATGCCGGAAAGGGGAAACTCTTTGATATGGGGAAGAGTTGTTACCGTAAGACCTCTGAAAGGGGGAACCGGCTTCCTCATGGTGGAAGACGATACGGGAATTGCGGATGTATTCGCCCCTTTCCCGTGGTACAGGAAGGCATCAGTACTTCTTAGGCGCCCAGGTGCAACACTGCTGCTCCGCTGCGAAAGAACAGCGGAGCGAACAGTGGTACTTGAAGTGCCTGAGTAGTTACTGTGCCTGTTTGAACAGGTGAATGTCTGTCTGCGGGAAGGGAATAGGTATGCCTTCAGCATCAAGACGGAGTTTAATACTCTCATTCAGAGCAAAGAAAACATCCCAGTAGTCTGGTGTTTTTACCCACGGACGAACCACAAGATTTACAGAGCTGTCTGCCATCTCTACAACGCCCACAAACGGAGCAGGGTCTTTAAGAACTCTCTGATCTTTTACTATCTCATCCATAAGTACATCACGCACTGTTTTAAGATTACTGTCGTACGAAACGCCAACGGTTAGGTCGATTCTGCGGATTTCCTCGGCGGTGTAGTTTGTTATGGAGCCGCCGATAAGTTTGGAGTTGGGAATGATGATCTTCTTGTTGTCAACTGTTTTAAGTGTTGTGGCCAGCAAGCTGATAAGCTCAACAACACCTGAGTCACCGCCTGCCTCTATGTAGTCTCCAATTTTAAAAGGCCGAGTTACCATAAGAATAACGCCAGCAGAAAGGTTGGAAAGTGACCCCTGAAGAGCAAGGCCGATGGCAAGTGCGGAAGCTCCCAGTATGGCAACAATGGATGATGTTTGAACACCAAGCTGCCCAAGGGCGGCCACCACGATGAATGCCATGAGAGATACATAGGCGATAGAGCACGAAAAGTTAACAACTGTCTCGTCAACCTTTTTCTTCAGAAGGGCTTTCCGCACCGTCTTTTTTATGGCCGCCGCAACCCAGCGTCCTATAACTACTATTGCCAGGGCGATAAGTATTTTCAACCCGTAAGTTGAAAGCATACCCGGCAGTGAATCCAGAAATTCTTTCATTCCCTTGTTCCTCCTTACGTTTTTTTGAAACCTGAAAGAATTATAACAACAGTTACATGAACAGGTAACCCGGAACGAAACACAAGAATGCTCGCTGCATTGCCATTGATGGGGTCTGTATAGGAAGGCCAAGAAAATTCCAGAGAATCCTGATCAGGGCAGGTTATACTCCCAGGGATGCGCACAAAGTGTGGATCAAGATGGATCGCTGGCAATCAGTAATGAAACGAGAAGTACGTTTTGTTATGAGCCTCGCGTGGTTCAGAGAGCATGGACTTTCGTTCCTGCACGATTTTACTCTCGTTTTTTCTCGATCCTGAATGGATTGGCTGCTGACCGAAGAGCGTTTGCATCTTTGTGGCCTTTGTTACATATCAGCATTTAGTCATGAGAAGCGAAAGTTTACAAAACAGGACAAGGCAAAACAGAGGAAGACAACATTTAAAAGGCATCTGAAAAAGCAGCAGGGATTATAGAAACTAACCCGGGTTTTCTACAGGAGTGCAGTGAGGAATAAAATGGCTGACTTATTACGGTACGGTACTGTTTTTGTGCTTGTTTTTTTATCTTGCGCAAGCCACCAAGAGGCTCAAGAGATTATTACACTAGAAAAGCTGATGGAAATTGATGGTAGCGCAGATCCCGATATGTACTTCTCGCCTGGGGGTATTCTAGTTGGCAGCGACAGCAGAATATTTATCATTGACCCTGTCTGTACGAAAGTGGTCGCGTTTGACAGTACCGGGCAGTATCTGTTCGATTTCGGACGCCCGGGAGAAGCTCCTGGTGAGTTTAATTCCATGCAGTATCGGGGAGATATAGATTGTAACAACAACATCTACGTTGCGGATAATCCATTCTGGATAAGAGTGTTTAACAGCGATGGTGAATATCTAAAGACGATTTCACCTGATGTTGAACAAATAGTTGATTTTGCCGTGTTTGACTCAAGTACTGTTTATATCAGTGAAGTTGTGTACATTGACTGGGAGAACTACTGCCCGATTATCAGAATTGATGGTACCGGCAAGGTAACGAACAGGTTTGGGTACATAGATGAAGACACCGGAAATATGCCGGCATGGGAGAAGTTTGCCGTGTCATCATGTGTGTTGGATGTAGATGATGATGGATGCGTTTACTACACGAGCATTGTGGATTACCAGATATTCAAGTTCGATCCCAATGGTAATCTTGTCTTTACTGTTGAAGGTATGACCCCCTATGAAGCCAGCTACCAGCGGCAACCTCCGTATGGGCAGCGAACACTTACTTCTGTTGTTATGGATCTGTGCGTGGATGGGAACAGAATCTATGTGTTATGGGCTCAAGGTGGTGATGAAAACGGATACAGGGTAGATGTTTTCGATAAGAACTCCGGTGAAATACTGGGGTACTTTTACACACAAGTTCCGTCAGAAGAACCCAATATGTTCATTGAAGTGGTGGATGGTACTGATTTCTACACTGCATCATACTCCGATGCAATGGTGTACAGATTCAAAATGATATACTGAATCGTCTGCAAGGGTGAAACTTCAGAATCTGAGGTTGATCCGGATACTGTATAAGGCACACATTGACTGACCCGCAAATCGTATATATATACGCTAAGGTTTCAACTGAGGATTGAAGTTATGGCAGGCTCTTGTTTTTATAACTGGTTAAAAGAAAGGAAAATGATGCGTAGATTAAGTATGCTGATAGTTTTGTTGATAACACTTTTTTCTCATGGTGTTTTAACAGATGCCTGTGCCGGTGTTGTGTACACAGATATTGATCCTGATAACAGTTTTACAACAGGCGGCGGTTTTGATTTTAACGGGGATGCTACTGCCGAAATAACAACTAACAACGGCGTATATCTAACGGTAGGAGTGCATAATATCTGGGCAAACGGAAACGCATCCTCCGGATGGGATGTACCCAAACCACTTCAGGCGAATACAACAATTGACGCAGGTGGTAATTTCATAGGCGCAGGAGATGCCTCTATGAATGCCTGGGGTGCTGGCACTCCATTTCCGCAGAACCAGGATGCCTACATGGGTATCAAAATTGTCTTGTCTGGCAATACAATGTACGGATGGGTGCGGGTGTTCTGGAATGGTACAGATTTCGTGTACAAAGACTACGCCTATGAGACTACTCCAGGTGCAGCAATCAATGCTGGAGATTCTGGTACACAAGCACTTGAGAGTGGTACCTGGGCTGCGGTTAAAACCTCTTTATAGAGTGTGTTATTGCCTGTTAACAGCGATGTCTTTCTGACCATGCTAAGCTATTTTCCGTTTTCAGCTATAGCTAAGTTCAGGTTTTTCTTTAAGCCTGCCAGCTTCAACCTTGAGTCGCTATAATCCATCAGTGGAAGTGTGCAGATTTCTCAGACTTGTATGCTTTGGGAGCGAATTGTAATAATTCTGTCTGCAGCCTCTACAGTTGACTGTCTGTGGGCGATAACGATGCAGGTTCTGTTCTTAAGCAGCAGGGAAATAGCAGCCTGCACCTTTGATTCGCTTCGGCTGTCCAGTGCGCTGGTTGCCTCATCAAGTACAACTATCGGGGGGTTCTTAAGAAAAACTCTGGCGAGGGCAAGGCGCTGAATCTGACCTCCCGAGAGGCTGCTTCCCCGTTCTCCAACAAGAGTGTCGTAACCCTCGGGAAGAGTGCTGATAAACTCGTGTGCGTTTGCCGCTTCTGCCGCACTAACAACTTCCTGCATTGTTGCATCCGGCCTTGCCAGAAGAATGTTTTCTGCCACAGAACAGTGGTACAGAAACGGGTCTTGAAAAACTATACCAATATTACTTCTGAGAGATTCAAGAGAGAAGGTGTTAACAGGTTTATCGTCTATGAGAACATCACCACTGTTAGGGTCAAAGAAACGAAGAAGCAGTGAAACAATGGTGGTTTTACCTGCACCGCTTTCGCCAGACAGTGCCACTGTCTCCCCAGGAAGAATAACTGTACTGAAATCTTTCAATACAGGTGTTTTTTCTGTGTACGAAAAGTACACATTCCTGAACTCGATTTTCCCCTTCACATCTGTCAGTTCAATTGAGTTTGGGTTCTCAACAACAGATGGTTCTGTATCTATTACCGCAAACACTCTCTCTGCGGCTCCCATTGCCTTAAGCACCTGGCCTGCGACTCCGGCGATAGAGCCAACCGGACCGAACAGCATGCCGAAGTAGCTTATGAACGCAATCAGCACTCCAACCTCCATTTTACCATGAATAACTTCGTTGCCGCCAAGCCAGATAACAAGAACAAGAGTTGCAGAAGCAAGCAGTGAGCCTGCATTCATAACGAAACCCTTAACGGTTAACCGGATGCTGGAGTGCATGAGGTCAACCATGGAGTTCCTGAACTTTTTGCTTTCCTTCTGCTCAAGGTTAAAGGCGGCTGAGGTTCTCAGACCTGTAAGCTGCTCCTGAAGGGTGGCGGTAAAGAAAGCTCTTTTCTCCTGAACCTCCGCGCTGGCCTTTTTCAGCATGGTACCAGCCAGGGCAATGATTACGGCAAAGAGGGGAATTGAAGGAACCGCAAGCAGTGTTAGTTTTGGATTTATAGAGATCATTACTGCGAGAACAACGAAGAAGCGAATCACCTCACTTACCGTGCTGGACAGGGTAGAGGAATACAGGCTCTGCATAACCGGAATATCGCTGGTGAAACCAGCCATAAGCTCCCCAACTCTCTTCCTGCCGGAAAAGGCCATGGAGAGAGAGTTCAGCTTCTTGTACAGAGTCATTTTAAGGTCTATCGCTGCACTCTGCCCCGCCCACGAGAACAGAACAGACATTGCCATTCCAACAATAGATACTAGCAGAATTGCCCCCAGGTAAACGAAGCAGATTTTAGCAAGAAGCTCCGTGTTCCCGTCTATAAGAACTTTGTCGATAAGAAGCCTTGTAATCCACGGTTGAACAAGAGCGAGTGCAGCAGCTAGTATTGTAAGGAATAGCCCAAGAGCATGCCATTTAAGCCATGGCTTAAGGTATGCGAGGGTTCGGAACAGCAGTCTGCGATCCTGCCAGAGTTTTTTCAGGTTGCTGAACGGGGCAGAGTTCATACTGTGTACCAATCGGTAATGGAATAGTTAACAGTTACAGTAAAATTGAACTGAATCATCTCAGGCAGAGCAGTGCTACGCAGTTTAATTTTGCATTCCCAATATGGTTAGTGTAGACAGACAATTACACTTAAATTACAGCTGAATTCTAACGAAGTAGCCTACAATCTACAAGTGAACGGGTCAGAGCGAATGCTGACTGATTTGTAGACGAAGGACACACCACCGTGCAGCACGTATTCAGAGTAGCTCCTGATGATATAAATGAATATGATACAATTGATGTACTCTGGTGGGCCATATCTGAACATCTCACTGTATATGCATACAAAATGCCTTTTATAGAATGAACAAGTGGAGAACATGTATTCCAAGGGTATGAGGCATATGATGCGAATATGGTAGAGCAAGGTGGTATAATGAGTTGTTATCCATTCAGCGCAGTTGTGGGACAGGACAACGCGAAGATAGCCCTTATTCTTTCGGCGGTTGATCCCGGTATGGGAGGTGTTCTGCTTACTGGTCAGAAGGGTACCGGGAAATCAACCCTGGTAAGGGCTTTTCCGGGAATACTTCCTTCACTTGAGGTTAACCGCTGCCCATACAACTGCTCGGCGGAAAACTCTGTTCTTTGCCCGGAATGCAGCAGCGGGGAAAAGGAGAAGCACCTTCTGTATCCCCAGCTGGTTAATGTGCCTTTGGGCTGCGATGAAGCCAGCCTGCTTGGTGCCATCAGGATGGATGCACTGCTTAGAGACGGCAAAGTAGAATTTGAACCTGGTCTTCTTGCAAAGGCGAACAACCAGGTGCTTTACATAGATGAGGTGAATCTTCTTCCTGATCATGTTGCTGACAGCATTCTTGATTCTGCGGCATCTGGAGTGAATTCCATTGAGAAGGATAATGTTTCAATTACTCATCCGGCGAGATTTATCCTGATAGGCACCATGAATCCCGAGGAGGGAAGGCTCAGGCCGCAGATCCTTGACAGGTTTGCCTTGAGTGTACCAATTGAAACCGTTACCGGGTCTGAGCAGAGAATAGAAATAATCAGCAGGGTTCTGGCTTTCAGTGAGAATCCCGCTGCCTTCAGCGATGCTTTCAGCAGCACTGATATAACAATTAAGCAGAGGATAGAGGTGGCGAGGAGTCGTCTCTCTCAAGTACAGATTCCTGTGTCAATGCTGGCAACTGTTGCAGGAGCCATGGCTGAGCTCGAGCTTGACGGCCAGAGGGCTGATATAGTCACTTTGAAGGCTGCAAAAGCACTGGCAGCATATCAGGGGGAAGACGCCGTGAACCTTGAAGGCTTGCAGGTAGTTGCCCCTCTTAGTGTTGGCCACAGAACCAGGCAGGGGGGGTACCGGAATGCGCCGGAGGAACAGGAGATAAAACAGGCGCTGAAAGATGCTTACTCCCGGTTCGGTGGAAGAAAAGACTCCGGCAGAATGTGGTCATTCTCCGAAGCAATCGGTATTGAGGAGTGATACCCCAGTTCCAGAAGGATGCCGTTCTAGCCGCTTCCCTGCTTGCCATTGACCCCAGGATTGGCGGGCTCGTACTAAAGGGAGCCCCTGGCACCGGTAAATCGCTTTTGCTTAACGCTTTCTCCAATTGGACGCGGTCTGTTAGAATCCCCCTCGGATCTGAAATGGAAGCCCTGACCGGCAGTGTGGACATTGAGCTTTTGCTTTCGAAGGGAGAAGTTCACAAAAGGGCAGGGCTTCTGAGTGAAGATGCTGAAGCAGTTTTGCTCGTTGAGCATCTTGATCTCTTTAATGACGATATTCAAGACATGATACTTTCGTGTGGAAAACCTGTACTGGCTACGGTTTCAGGCAGTGAAGAGCTAAGGGGACGCCTGCTGGACAGGTTCGGCCTGTGTGTACAGATGGAAACCCTTCTTGAACCGGAGAAAAGGTTTTGTGTTCTTGCCGGTCACTTCATCAGTGAAGTTACCGAGACTCCCGCCGGGATGATAGAAGAAGCTTCTGAGAGACTAAGTCAGGTAAGGATACCTGGCTGGTATGCCAGGGCCTGCGTATTTACCTGTTCGGCTTTAAGAATCGTAGGACACAGGGCGGAAGTAGCTCTGTTCCGCTCCGGGATCGCCTTTGCATCATTGCTGGGGAGTTCAGTGCTGGAGAAGGAGCATCTTGGAACTGTTGCTCCCATGGTTCTTGGACACAGGTCTGCAGGTGAATCCGGGGGATTCCCGGAAAAACCGGAAATTGTAAAAGCAGTTGATTTTGCCTGTGAAATGGCCAGGAGAGGGGAAAAAGAGATCATCTCCAACCGTATGCAGGAACTCACCGACAGAATTCTGGCTCAAGTTAGTAACTCTGTCAGAAATGCCCCTGCAAGTACTCAGATCAGGGGTCTTGATTACAGGGAACAAAAGGTTGGAGTTCTTGGAAAGCTATCCCAGCAGATGCGAAACAGGTTTTTCAGGGAAGTTAAAATGTTCTCCACAGGGAAGAACTCATCCGGTGCAGGCAGTGGTTCAGAATCAAACCGTATGCAGGTAGACAACCATTCAGGAAGACCGGTCAAACCAGTCAAGGCTGAAGCTATCAGAGAGATGAACCCAATTCTGTCTGTAAAAGCAGCAGCGATGGATGGCAGGAGGCTACCCATAGTGCCCCTGGAGAAGCGATACTGGCGAAAATGGCAGACCGCTTCCAAGCCCAGGGCTGTATGCATGCTTACTGTGGATGGCAGCAGGTCATCACAGGAGTATCTGGGAGATCTGGGTTATATCCTGGACGGACTGTTCAATGAAGTTTTTCACAGGTCTTCCCGGGTAGGGCTTGCCGTAATAAGAAACGGGAGGGCGGTAATGCATTTTGCTCCCACAAGGAACAGACTCCGGGTCTTCGGCAGGCTTAATGATCTTCGACCGGGTGGGGCAACACCCCTTGATGAACTGCTTTCGATAGCCGGTAACGAACTGCGCCGCAGTTCCAGATCCAGCGCAGAGCAGCGTTTCATCATTCTTCTCTCAGACTGTTTTCCTGAGCCTGTTCCTGTTGGCGATATATGGAACAGCAATATCTACGGCAGGGTTAGAAGGCAGGCTGTAAACCTGGCAAGGCAGCGGATTCCGGTGCTGGTGATAGATCCAATGCAGGTAAACAGGAAGACAGCAGAGACCTCGCCCGGGCGCAGACTGGGTAAGTTCATTGCCCACATCACAGGTGGTAAGCATGTTACATTCGCAAAGGAATCACAGTACGATATTTTCGGGGCATTGAAAGAGTCCGCCTTAAAACCTAAACTGGTCTCCCTGGATTCGCAGAACGATAACACTGGATTTGGTTTACCTTCAGGGAGCGACTCACTTGTTAAACTCCTGAGACAGATGGATTCACTGTGAGAGATCAGGAGGTTTGAAACTACAGTGAAGCTATGCTGTGATCTATCCTCGTGATCCGTAGGCTGACACCGGAAGTGTGTATGATTTTTCTTCATTACCGTGCTATTCTACATCAAGCAAGTAGAATCATCCTTGACATTCTATATCAGCAGAGTTAAAATTCAAGCAGGAGGTTGTTGTGAAGAGAATTCTTGAAGAGCAGCTGCTTGCGTGGAAAGGTTCCAGCCGGCGCAAACCACTTGTTCTTCGAGGGGCCAGGCAGGTTGGTAAAACATGGCTTGTGGAGAATGTTCTTGCCTGTGAGTTTGATAATGTTGTGAAAATTGATTTTGAAAAGAAGAGAGCTTTTCGTTCATACTTCGAAGATGATTTGGACCCGGTAAAAATAGTCAACTATCTGGAACTGGCCACGGAGGCCATTACCCCGGAGCGAACTCTTCTGTTTTTCGATGAAATACAGGCATGCCCCAGGGCCATTATGGCTCTCAGATACTTTTACGAAGAGATGCCTGAACTTCATGTTGTTGCTGCAGGGTCTCTGCTGGAATTTGCTTTCAGTGAAATATCGGTGCCGGTTGGCAGAGTTCAATACATGCAGGTTTATCCTCTGTCATATTTTGAATATCTGCTTTCAGTTCGTGGTAAACTGCTGGCTGATGAATCACTTAAACATCCGAGTGCCGTGAGCGGGCATATTCAGAACATGCTTCTGGAAGAATTGCGTCAGTACTTATTTATCGGCGGAATGCCTGAATCTGTGAAGACATGGCGCAGTACAAAATCAATGGTCGAAGTTTTCGAGGTCCAGTCGGAAATACTGAATTCGTACAGGGATGACTTCCTGAAGTACAAACCTCGGGTAGATTCAAGTTGTCTTGATGCTGTTTTTTTAAGTGGTGCCAGAATGGTCGGGGAGCAACTGATATACACTAAACTGGATCCCGGTCACAGTGGTCAGACCAACCGCAGGGCGTTTGACCTGCTGGTGAAGGCAAAAGTTTTGAACAAAATACCTTCATGCAATCCCTCGGGTATTCCTCTGGGAGCAACTGCCAGTCAGAAAAAATTCAAGGCCTCTTTTCTGGATGTTGGGCTGATGCAGAGGCTTTGTGGTGTACCTGCGGATACAGAGTTGCTGCAGAAGGATTTACTGTCTGTTTACAGAGGGAAGCTGGCAGAGCAGTTTGTAGCCCAGGAATTGCTGGTATACCATGGCCCTGATCTTTATTACTGGGCGCGGGATGCCCGGGGAAGCAGCGCGGAAGTGGATTACCTGCTGTCATGCAACGGGAAAATATATCCGGTTGAGGTAAAATCCGGCTCAGGCGGAAGCCTGAAGAGCATGCACATGTTGCTGCGGACTTATCAGAATTGTCCCCGGGGTCTTGTTCTGTACAGCGGTGAGTACAAACTTCTTCCGGAGCAGAAACTGGAGTTTCTGCCGTTGTACAGTGTCGGGGCACTGTGCAATCGTGAATAGCTGTTTTTGTGCAGCCTGAATCATAATGGCAGATCAGCAGGATGGCGGATACAGGAACCTTGAAAAAAAAACGTAATATGGTATTCTATGATGCACAGTGGAAAGTTACTTCTTCATCCTGGAAGGTCGGAAAATGGAAATCAAGTCTCTTAAGCCCTCCGAACTCAGATGGACATGTCCTCCTGATATGTTTGATTTTGATAAAAGCAGTGAACTGGAACCGTCAAAGGAAATAGTAGGCCAGAACAGAGCTGTAAGGGCGGTGAAGCTTGGGCTTGAAATTCCCAACAGCGGGTACAATATGTTTGTCACCGGTGTTTCCGGAAGCGGCAGGGAAACCACGGTAAAAAGAATTCTTGACCAGATAGATACAAGCACAGACAAGCTGACAGACCTGTGCTATGTGTACAACTTCGATGATTCAACAAGGCCGCGTGCTCTTGTTTTTCCCGCAGGAGAGGGCAAACAGTTTAAGGAAGGGCTGGAACTGTGTGTTGAACTTCTGAAGAAAAATATTCCAGTGGTTCTTCACAGTGAAAGCACTGCTGCAGAGAAAGGCTCCCTGCTGGAGAGTTTTTCCCGGCAGAAAAAAGAGAAGATGGAAGGAGTTGAGAAAGCTTCTGTAGAGGCTGGTTTTGCCGTGGTGAGTATTCCCACTGGTTCCGGGCAAAGCAGACCGGATGTTCTTCCTGTAATAGATGGAAAACCATATACCTACGAGGAGCTACAGCAGCTGGCTGCAGAAGAGAAGATTACACAGGAAAAGCTGAAAGAGTACAGAACCCAGCATACGGAGCTATTCAAATTGCTTACGTCTGCCGTGAGGCACGCTCAGTCTGTGGAGATAAAAGCACAGGTGGAAATAGAGAAGCTGTTCCGCCGAATACTGAAACCAACGGTTACCGGTATTTTAGACAGGCTTACCGGTCTTGGTGATGATGAATCGGCGGAGTACGTAAAAAGAGTGGCAGAGACAATACTTTCCAATATCAGTGTTTTTGCCGCTAATTCAGAGGAAGCAGACCCCTACGTAATTTTTGAAGTGAATCTGATCGTTGATAATTCTGAATGCAAAAAGCGTCCTGTTGTTGTAGAACAGTTTCCAGACGTGGTAAGGCTTTTCGGTAACATTGACAGAGTTGTGATCGACAACAAACCATACAGCGACCACACCATGATAAGAGCCGGTTCATTTCTTCGGGCCAACGGTGGTTATCTGATAATCAATGCCATGGATGTTGTTCGCCAGCCAGGTCTGTGGCAGACGCTGATTCAAACTGTTCGCAACAGAACAGTAATAACAAGGCCCAACGAGATTACACGGGCATTCATGCCAGTTGAACTTCAGCCCGAGCCTATTGATGTCGACATAAAGGTGATTCTTATAGGGCCTGGATGGTTGTATTCCACGCTTGCCACTCAGGATCCTGATTTCGGATATCTTTTCAGGATCAGAGCTGATTTTGATGACAGAATGGAACTTAACGAAGAGAACATCCATGATTTCGCAGGTGTTATTGCCTACATCTGCCAGTCGGAATCTGTTCATCCGCTTAACAGAGATGCCATGGCTGCCATAGCCGAACAGGCTGTACGGCTTACAGGCCGGCATGATCGGATATCACTGAAGTTTAACACGGTTGCTGATTATGTGAGGCAGGCTTCTTACTGGGCTACTCAGGAGGGCAGAGATACTGTGACATCTGAAGATGTTGCAAAAGCCATCAGGGAAAAAGAGTTCAGGCTTAGTCTCGGTGAAGACTACGCCACAGACAGAATTCTGGAAGATCAGGTTATGGTTGATACAGACGGTGTTGCAGTTGGTCAGCTCAACGGTCTTGCCGTGTATTCCGGTGCCGATCATTCCTTTGGTCTGCCAAGCAGGATAACCGCTACGGTCAGCCCGGGAGTTGAAGGGATTGTTAATGTAGAGCGTGAATCTGAAATGTCCGGCCGTATTCACACAAAGGGTGTTTACGTAATTACAGGCTTTTTCCGTGAGCATTTTGCCTCCGACTATCCACTGTCCCTTTCAGCTGGGATTGTTTTTGAACAGAGTTACGGCGGTGTTGATGGTGACAGCGCCAGTTCAACAGAGCTGTATGCCCTTCTTAGTGCATTGTCCGGTGTACCGCTTCGTCAGGATCTGGCTGTTACAGGTTCGGTAAACCAGCACGGAAAGATACAACCCATTGGCGGGGTTAACTACAAAATTGAAGGTCACTTTAAAATATGCAGACACAGGGGGCTTACAGGTACCCAGGGAGTTATTATTCCACAATCAAATGTGGTCAATCTTCAGTTGAACCGCGAAGTAATACAGGCTGTTGAAAAGGGTAAATTCCACATCTACCCTGTTTCAACAATTGAAGAGGGTATTTCCCTTCTTACAGGCATGGAAGCCGGTCGAAGAAGCGAACACGGAACCTACCCTGTAGACACAATACTGGGTATGGCAGACAGCAGATTACGGCAGATGGCTGAAACAGTAAGGGATTTTGGAGGAAGACACTGAAAAAGGTAGCTTCTTTCAGCTGGGGGGAACTTGAGGCCGATGGTTCAAATGTTGGCGACAGCGTAATTCTTAAAACGCAGTTTGATGCTTTTAAAAAAATGGGTGTAAAGACTGGTGTATTATCTGCAGACCCGAAGCGCACTAGGCGAAGGTATTCCGGCATTAAGTGTTTCAGTGTATCAGACGGCAGGTTGAAAGCAATTATTAGGGCTGTAATGTGGTGTGATATTGTTGTGGTTGGTGGTGGTGAACTGGTGCAGGATGTCTCTTCACTTTTTTACACTCCCTTCAATCTGCTTCCACTCTTTCTGGCTTTTCTTTTTAGAAAAAAGTCATTTGCCTGGGCTGTGGGAATAGGTCAGATGCATGAACTCGCTCCCCTTACACCGTTGCTGGTCAGAATTGCCCTGTGGTTTCCCAGTGGTATTACCGTTCGAGACAGAGGTTCTTTCAATGTGCTTCACCGGTTGGGATTCCGTGAGCCGGAAATGATTCTTGCTGCCGATTCCGCACTTACCCTTTCAGATTACCCCAATGAAGTGAAAAAGCATGATATTCTGGGAGTTGCTCCAAGGAATGTTTTAAACAGATCGGGTAAGTTCTTTCCTTTGGAAATAAGGAAGAAGTTCAGAAACTACAGGGAGCCGGATCCGATGCCGGCAGCAGATGCGTGGGCAGGAATTCTTGATGCTTTCGCAGGCAAGTACAAGTCGGAAATCGTTATGTTTCCCTTTCATACAGGTTCATTGTCTAATAGCGATCATGAGTTCTGCGATCTGATAAAAAGCAGAATGAATCATTCTTCGCTGGTAAGGTTTGCCGATCCTGCAAAACCGGAAGAATTCACAGATATGATATCACAGTGCAGAGTGTTTGTAACAACACCGCTGCACGGTGCGATACTGTCGGTTGTTACAGGTACGGTTCCGGTGTCTGTTTCCTATGCCAGCAAGTGTTCCAGATTTATGGAGCAGATAGAATTGGAAGATTACCTGATTGCAGAGAAACCGGGTATTCCGAACAAGAGCGTGGCAGCTACCATTGAAAGAGCATGGATGAACTCTGAAAGTGTGGTGGAACGGATGGTGCCCGTACGGGAGAAACTCGTTCAGCGGGCGGGGAAAACAGCCGAACACTTCAGAGCGGTTTTCAATATATGATTCGGGGAATTCATGTATCCACCGCTGGAGGGATTGATAAGGCTCCTCAAAAGCTTAAAGAGTTTGGCTTGAGTGCAGGGCAGATTTTTACCGCAAATCAAAGAAGATGGAACAACAAAGAAATTCCAGCATCTGTAGCTGATGCGTTTAGAGAGGTTTCAGAACGACTGGCAATTGTTTCACATGCCTCATACCTGATTAACTTTGCGTCGGCAAATCCTGATGTAGTGAAGAAGTCCAGGGTTGCACTGGTTGAGGAGTTGAACAGATGCAGAGTTCTGGGTATCAGGTTTCTTGTGATGCACCCTGGAGCACATCAGAAGGCAGGGCTTGACAAGGGTATAGAGATGATCTCATCAGCTTTGAAGGAACTTCTGCCGTCTGTCGAGGAAGGGCCTGTACTGCTTCTTGAGAACACAGCAGGCGCGGGTACTACCATCGGGTGCAGAATAGAGGAACTTGCTGCAATCAGGGATAGCTCCGGCGTTCCGGATTTGATAGGATACTGCATTGATACAGCACACGCACACGGTGCAGGGTACAGAATAAACACCTCATCCGAGGCACTATCTTTTGTAGACACACTGGAAAGAACACTCGGGCTGGAAAACATCGGAGCGTTTCATCTCAACGATTCCAAAGTAGAGTGTGACAGCAGACGCGACAGGCACGAGCATTTTGGGCAGGGGATGATAGGTCTGGAAGGGCTTAATCTGCTTTTCCAGTCACCGGTTTTTGATGAAGTGCCGGGAATAGCTGAAACCCCTGGTACCGATGGCGACAGGGCGCAGGATATTCTGAAGCTTGGTTGATTCAGCAACTGTAACAGATGAAAGGAAATGAAATGAAAACACTGGCAGTAATTGGGTTGCTCCTGCTTTTGTTCGCCTGTGGCGAGCCAGCGGAGGTCGCCAATGATAGTGATGGTGCAGAGGTAATTACAGGGGATATCACTGCAGATCCTGTGGCAATTCTTACAGCGGCAACCGATGCCGTACTTGGAGTTGAAGCGGTGTCGTACACTGCAACCCTTGAGGGATACTATGTAGACGGTGATACAATAGATATTGCTGTTTCCAGTGTGGTGGTTCTTCAGAAAGGTGAAACGGTTGATGAATCTGATGTTTATGCTGATTACAGCATGACAGCAGGGGAAGAGACAACTTCAGGCATAGTGGCGTCTAACGGCACCGATGCATACTTCATAGACAATACCAATGCAGAGTTCAGCCATGGAAAAATTGCCGACGGAGCCTCCCGTCTTGTACAGAATGCCCCTCGGGGAATAGTAATGGTGGAGTATCTGATACCTGATGAGCCATACGGCGCTGAGTTGAGCGCAGCGGGCTACGAAATACTGGAGCAGGAGACCATAGACGGTCATCTATGTCATGTGGTGGAAGTGCATATGCCGCCTTTCACCTCCACATGGTGGATAGATGCGGAATCTTATCTTCCCAGGGCTAACAAAATAAATGTATCGAGTCCTGAAGGTTCAGGAATGGAATTCACGGTTACGCTTACAGATCTTGATGTGGATGTTCAGCCGGAACCATATCAGTTTCAATTGCAGTGCCCGGAAGGTTTCAACAGCAGCGAATATATAGGAGCTGTTTCTGTTGGCTCCGCAGCTCCGTTGTGGACTCTCCCAACACCTGACGGAGGAACTCTTTCTCTTGAAGACCTTCGCGGAAAAGTAGTTATCTTGGACTTCTGGGCAACATGGTGCGGCCCCTGCCGCCAGGTAATGCCCAATCTTCAGGCTATTCATGAATCACATGGCGACGAGCTGGTTGTTATAGGAGTGAATACCTGGGAAGATGCCGACCCCGTGGCCTTCATGGAAGAAAACGGTTACACATACCAGATTGTTCTTGAGGGTGATGAAGTTGCTCTGCAGTACTTTGTGGAAGGCATTCCAACTTTCTATGTAATTGATCAGGATGGAAATGTTGCTTTTCATGCAGTGGGGTCTGACCCTGCCAACGAAGATGCTCTCAGCGAAGCTCTTGCAGCGTTGCTGGGCGAGTAGATTTACATGCAGTAGAGGCCGGAGCAACTCCGGCCTCCACCAATCTGTTGAAGGGATTATTGATGAGAACTGTTGTCACGGTGCTTCTTGTTGTCTTCGTTGTGTATGCCTCTCCTGAAGAAGATATGAGTAGGGTGATTGATGCGTTGTACCGTGCAGATGGAGAAACCATTCTGAACTATCTTTCAGTCGAGAACCAGGAAGCTCTTGCAACAGTTATCTCCATGGTGAGGCTTGTACCGGGCCAGATATCGGAACAGCTTCGTGAACAGCTCGATGTTCAGCTCAGTCCGGGGGAGGTGGCGTCTCTTACCGGGGAAGAACTGATATCAGTAATCGTTGATTCCCCTTTTTTCAGAGGGGAAATTCCTCCTTCGAGGGATATGATCAGCTGCAACAGCCATACCATGCACGGAGATACAGCGTATGCGTTTATCTCCATAGTAAACGAAGATTCTGTGTACAGCTACCCCATGGTGCTGCAGGATGGTTTCTGGAAAATTACCCGCAGTTTTTTCTGACGGGTTTGCTTATTTTTCCCTCCCAATTCTGATTATGTCTACTTCAGAACTGTCGGGTATGCAGTATCCGATGATGTAGCCGTCGTCTGTAGCTGCAACAGAGGAAAGTGCAATACTCTCGATCGTCAGCGGAGTCTGGAAACCACCTCCGGAATGGCATACAGGGCTTTGCCAAAGAATATTTCCCGCCTGGTCGTACAGGAAGTACCGCAGCCCCAGGTCCCCCAATGATTCAACAAGAAATGCTCCATCATCCGTTACTGCTCTTACAAATACCAGCCCACTGACCTCTCCTGACCACATGGCGTTAGAGTTTTCTGTGGATTGCGTATCGATGCATGAAAGAGACATTGTGTCGTCTCTGTTCGAAGCAAAGAAGGAGGAAGCCACAAATCTGCCATTTGGGGAAATGGCAAGTGTATAAATGTATTTCCCGGGGAGAACAGAGTTTACTATGCTTCCGGTTCTGCCATCAAGAATTGCTATACCATTTGCAAACCGATCAACAGCTACGAGAGATCCATCTGATGATGCTTCAATTTCTCCCGTGCTGGTGCTTTCCAGGCCTGTTTTCCAAAGCAGCCTGCCTTCTGCGCTGTACCCGAGAACGGCGTAGTTATTGCCTTCCCAGCATATGGATGCGACATACAGGCTGCCATCATCGGAGAGAGCCTGATTATCAATAAGAATATCGTGAACACCATCAGATATTGCCTGTTCAGTGCATCCGTACGAATCTGAATAACAGCCGATGTTGCCGGCAATATCTATAAAGAAAACATCACCGCTGGAACTCATAAGACTTTTGAAATGACCTAAGTACCCGGCATAATCCTTGTCACGATCAAATACAATGGGGGAGCCGTCTCCGGTTTCCAGGCTGTACCTGAAGGTTGCGGGAAGATCATTTAGCTCTGAAAGAAGCAAAACATACTGATCCGACGCAGAGCGCAGAATAGAGCGCCATCCATCCTCAATATTGATTGTTTGCGGGCTGTGACCATCACGAACAGACACCACCCTGTGCCCGTCACCCATCACAACCTTCCATGAACAATCCGGATCGG
>Ga0256845_1001558_pt1 | contig 18132 bp, 15 predicted proteins | sample RiftiametaG_FD_189101 | JGI IMG/M metagenome (GOLD analysis project Ga0256845, IMG submission 189101) | Tube worm associated microbial communities from hydrothermal vent at the East Pacific Rise, Pacific Ocean - Riftia | ecosystem: Host-associated > Annelida > Integument > Unclassified ...
CCTGAGCTGTTATCCTCCCCAACAAAAAAATTGGCAAGGCTAATCATGGACGGTTGCGACTAAAACTTGTAGGCTCTGGCCAGCCTAAAGTAGGACAAGTTTGCAACTTATCGGCAGGCTTAGGAAGCATCTGGATTAATCATAGCTCCAATGATTCGCATCAAGGTCCTCGGGCTAAGTTAAAGCCCCTTACATGCAAGCTTCGGACTTGCCGCCCGTATGGTTACGTGGTTTGATCTCCCAAGCCCCCCCCACCAGACCAGCACGCCATCGGCCTATGAGCACTAAAATCAATATTCTCGGACAAAACCACATTCCTCAAGAAGGAACTCTCATCATCCCTGGCCGACTCGATTTCCACGAAATGCTCCACCTCGAGCAAATCTTCTCCGGCAGAAAAATCACCTGGCTCTGCGAAGAACTGGTGAGCCTAGACGACACCGTCCGCAGCTACCTTGATCGCGATGCCACCACAGCGATCGCTTTCGCAGCCGACGATCCCGACCCTCTCACCATCGGAGAAAACCTACGGGAAAATATCGCGGATGGAGGAGTGCTCATCTTCTTCCCCGGACACGTCATTGCCCACGCAGGAGAATGCTGTCACATCCCCGCCACCACGCTCAAGCAGCTCTGCGCTCTCGGCCTGCCCACCCTGCCACTCTCCGTCAGTAGCCCTCGGGAACTTTCCAATTCACCAGAGAATACCAGCAAACTCCCGGAATCCGTCCTTTGCTTCGCCCCGCCCATCGCCGCCAAAGACATCAGTGTCGCGGCCTGGAGACAGGGCCTGCTTGCCGCAGAGGAAACCGCCTTTTCTACCCGATCTTTCCTCAAGGAGTCCCTGCCCGTCACCTTGATTGCCGCGCTTAAAAAACACGGTGCCACCACCACGCTTTATGATGGCACAGACGACTCACAGCTGACCTTCGATAAAATCCTTGCCACCGCCATCGTCTTTGCGGGTGAAATCAAAGAGCTCACCCAAAAGAAACGCGTCGGCATTATCCTCCCTCCCGGAAAAGGTGGTATGATCGCGAACCTCGCCGTAATACTCGCTGGAAAAATCCCAGTGAACATCAACTTCACCTCCAGCCATACCGCGGTGCAGTCCTGCATCCGCCAAGCGGATCTGGATAAATTTATCACCGCAGACCCCTTTGTCCGCAAAGTCAACTCCTTCCCATGGCCACCTAACAGGGACCTCATCTATATCGAACGCACCCTCCCCAATCTGAAGAAAAAAATCACCCGCTGGTTCCTCCTCTGCAAAACCCTCCCCACCCCAATCATTGCCAAAATGCTCGGTCTTGGAAAATCAAAAGGAACCGATGAAGCGGTGCTACTCTTCACCTCTGGCTCCTCCGGCGAACCTAAAGGCGTGCCGCTCTCCCACCGCAATATCCTCGCCAACGTCTGCCAATTTGGTAGCCGGATCAACCTCAGCCAAGAAACCAACATCCTCGGCTGCCTCCCGCTCTTCCACTCATTTGGCATCACCGCCACCCTGCTCTACCCTATCATCCAGGGCATCAACCTCGTCACCTATCCGAACCCACTGGAGACGAAACGACTCGCCGAGCTCATTCAAATGCACGGAGTTAATGCCCTGATCACCACCCCTACATTCCTCCGAGGCTACATGCGCCGAGTCAAACCCGAACAACTCTCCAGCCTCCACTACTGCATCACCGGAGCTGAAAAACTTCCCGACTCTCTCGCCACGGCCTTTAAAGAAAAATTCGGCATCGATATTCTCGAAGGCTACGGACTCACCGAAACCTCCCCGGCCACCAACATCAACCTCCCGACCCCTGAACCACATGGCAACGCCCCTGTGATCGAGGCCCGCCGACTCGGCTCAGTAGGCAAGCTCCTTCCCGGCATCGCTGTCAAAATGACCAACCCCGCCACGGACAAACCATGCCCAGTCAATGAAGCCGGCAGCATCTGGCTACGTGGCGCTAACATCTTTTCAGGCTACCTCAACGATGAGAAAAAAACCTCCGAAGTCATCCACGATGGCTGGTTTAACACCGGCGATGTCGGCCGACTCGATGACGATGGCTTTCTCTACATCGAAGGCCGCCTCTCTCGATTTTCCAAAATTGGCGGCGAAATGGTCCCCCACGAAGTAATCGAGGCAGCCATCAACAAACTCCTCGGACTCGATCAAGAAACCGAACGCAAAATCGCCGTCGTCGGCATCCCCGACAAACAAAAAGGCGAAGCCATCGCCCTGCTCACCACCGTCTGTGGAGAAACCCGCGACCAGGAATGCATCGCCCTACGTTACCAACTCATGGACGAAGGCATCCCCAGCCTCTGGTGCCCAAAGCTCTTCATCCCCGTCGAAGAAATCCCCATGCTCGCCTCCGGAAAACTCGACCTCAGCGCCTGCAAGCAACTTGCCAGCGGACGGTAGGCGGGAATCAGGGGTCAGTAAGCGGTTCAACTCAATCACTGAATAACAAAATCACCGAATAACCAAAATGCACCGAGCTCTCTTCATCCTCATTCTCACCGCGGTCAGCCTCGCTGCCCAGGTGCCTCGCAATTGCCAACAAGCGCTGGTAGGAATCGCGGGTGATTGGAACTCCTCCCATGTGACGCTGACGCTTTATCAAAAGCATGGCAAGAGCTGGAAACCCGTAGGCGCTCCTTGGCAAGGTCGACTCGGAAAAAGCGGGCTCGCCTGGGGCCGCGACCTCCACCCGAAAGTCTCCAGCAACGCCCCGGTCAAAAAAGAAGGTGACTGGCGCGCGCCGGCCGGGATCTTCCGGATCGGAGGAGCCTACGGCTACGCCGCTGATATTCAGCGACACAAAAACCTCCCCTACCATCACATCACCACCAAAGACCTCTGGGTGGAAGACCGGAACTCCCCTCACTACAACCGCCACATCGTTCTCGAAAAACAGCCGGCCACCTCCTGGGAGAAAAAATCCCAAATGCGCCAGAACGACCACGCCCATTCACTCAAACTCTACATCGCCCACAACGATGCCATCCTAGGTGGCAAACCCGTCCCTGGACTCGGCAGCGCCATCTTCTTCCACATTTGGCGCGGCGGCGGCAGCCGACCCACCGCAGGCTGCACCACCATGCCCGAGACCAAGCTCAAACAACTCATCGCCACCATCGACCCCGCCAAACACCCCATCTACATCCTCCTCCCCAAAGCCGAATACCAGCAGCTACGCAAGAGCTGGAAACTACCGTGAACCGCAGGCTTTAAACTCTAAGTTTTAAGCTCTAAACTCCAAAGCACAGCCTGATTATTCAAACCAGCACTATGAATTCGCATTCAAAACCCTACAACCTTGAGGAAAGAACCTACCAGTTTTCTCTATCTGTAAGGATGTTCCTCAAGCAACACAAGTGGGATCCCGTCAGCTGGTCAGATGTCACACAAGTATTAAGATCTTCAGGCTCGGTGGCCGCTAATTTTGTGGAAGCGAATGAAGGCATTAGCCAAAATGACAAACTTTATCGTCTCCGTATTAGCAAAAAAGAAGCTAAGGAATCAGGTCTTTGGCTTCGCCTTATTGGGGAAACAAATACCACAACAAACATTCAACAGACCGAACTGACAGCGCTTAAACAAGAAGCGGGAGAACTAGTGAAAATTCTTGCTGTCATCATCAGGAACAAAGAAAACTCCTAGGATACGAGCGCTAAAAATGCTACAATTATCTATTCCGTCAACGAAGCTAATACCACAGCCTCGCCTCACAATTCTCCACCACAACCTTGGAGTTTAGAACTTAAAACTTAGAATTTATTAGTATGCTCAGCTTCTCAACATGCTGGAATAACTCCCGCCACATCGAAGGTGATACTATCATCGATGAAATCCTAGAGCTTGGGTTCGATACCATCGAGCTCAGCCACGGCATGACGATCTCCAAATTTCCAGGGATCCAAAAAGCCTATCAGGATGGGAAATTTCGCTGCTCTGGTGTCCACAACTACTTCCCGTCACCTGTCGAGGTCATGATCGATGCCCCGGACGCCTACGAATTCACCTCACACCGTATCTACGACCGCAAACGCGCCATGGATTTAACCATGCGGACCTTAGAAATCGCTGCGGAGTTCAATGCCCAATACGTCGTCATGCACATGGGATCGGTTCCCATGCCTAGCAAAAAGTGGACAAAGCCGCTGACAACCATGGTCAGAGAAGGTCACCAGCTCGACCCCGCCTACGCCAAAGCCAAACTCAAATTTGTCCAGAAGCGCGAAAAAATTGCCCCGCTCTACTACCAACGCGCCATCGAAGCGTTAGAGCAACTTTCCGAAAAAGCGGCCGAACTCAAAATCCCCCTCGCCGTCGAATCCCGCAGCCGATTCGAAGACGTTCCTAGCGAATCCGAAATGATCCGACTCCAAGAGCACTTCAAAGACAACCCATGGGTCGGCTACTGGCATGACTTCGGCCACGTCCAACTCAAACACAACCTAGGCCTGCTCGACCACGACCAATGGCTCGGCAAGATGGCGCCCTACCTCATCGGCTGCCACGTCCACGACGTCCACTGGCCCGACCGCGACCACCGCGTCCCCCTCACTGGCGAGCTCGACTTCAAAAAACTCCTCCGCCACATCGACCCGAAAAAGCCCCTCGTCTGGGAACTCAGCCCGACCCGCAAAACCGAGCAAATCAAAGAAGCGCTCAAAGTCTGGAAACACGCCTTCCCAGAAACCCTCGAAAAGTAGGATAGGCCTCCCGGCCTGTCGACTGCCTATCGCTGATCAACCCGCGCCACTCAACCCAAGAAAATTCTGTTGATTCTGTCTAGCGCCACAGGCAACTTGTCCGCCATAGTCTCAGCGAAAGAAGATCAACCCTAGATAACGCTCCAAACTCCAAGTTCTAAAAACCAATCCTACACGACGCTCAACAGTGAGTCGACAGGCCGGGAGGCCTATCCTACAGACCCAGCATCCCCTTGATCGCTTTTTCGATCACCTTGGAATCGGCAATTTTTTTCGGCTTATCGTATCCTAACCAAATAATCGTGACGGTGGACCCATCCACACTCACCCCCCAGCCATCGCGTCTCGATCCGGTGCAGGCGACCAGTCGTTTTTTTTCTTTCCCCTTTCCTTTCACGGTATCCATCTCCGCAAAGGAATCTTTAGCAGCATCCGCTCTAATCGCTTGGCTCTGACGCGCCTGATGCGTGTAAAGCACGCGACCTTGCGTATCCGTTATTTTCAGAATATAATGAGGCTTCGGTTTTTTTCCATGGTTCGCGAGGATAGAAGTGGCCACGGCAAGCTCCATCGCGCTGGCGGCAATCGCCCCACGGTAGAGGTCTTCTGTTTCTTGAAACGGGCCATTCAGATCGAGCCGTTTCGAGAGACGGATCGTTTCCTGCACACCGAGCTGACGACCGGTCTGCACAGGTTTTCTAGGGATAGGCACCTTGCCGCGCTCCCTCGCGAGAGCACTTAGAAAAGGCGTGTAGGCAGGACCAAGATCACGCTTGGCGCGGTAGGCTCGGTTAAAGGAGGACACCTGAAAAGAACGGCCACCAGAGAGCGCGAGTATCCCTCCTGTCTTTGCGTCCATCTTGACAATCGAGGCCTGAAGCTCCCCTACTTTTTCTTTTTCCAAGCCCTCGATCGGTTGACTGAGAAGGTCATCGCAACGCTTCTGCTGCTTGGCATCCAAGGTGGTGTAGATGCGCAGTCCACCATCGCGGATGTCATGTTTCTCGAGGAGGATTTGTAAATAATAACGGATATTCTCCCTGACGTAAGAGCTCCCTTTGCTTCGCTCTTTTTTCGGAACCAAACGAATGGTCTCGACCTTCGCCAAGGCCTCTTCTTCTTTCGTAAGAAACCCACTCTGCACCATCCTGGCTAACACCTCATCACGCTGCTCCACCGCGCCATCCCAATTCCGGAAAGGTGAAAAGAGATGCGGCCCGCGAATGATGCCGACTAACATAGCGCATTCACTCAAGTTCAGATCCTTGGTCGATCGCCCAAAATACGTTTGCGCAGCCTCTTCCACACCATTACACCCAGCACCAAAGTAAATTCTATTCAGATAATGGGTGAGGATTTCATCCTTGGTGTAGTTGCGCTCGATCCTGAGGGTCAGCGCCATTTCCAGAAATTTTCTGTGCAGAGACTTCGCCCGCATATCGTCGTAACTATTCCGCGCTAGCTGCATGGTAAGCGTCGATGCTCCCTGGGTAAATGACCAGTCCTTAATATTGCGCAGCGTCGCCCGGACCAGCCCTTTGGCATCGATCCCGCTATGATCAGGGAATCGCAGATCTTCCCGCGCCCTGAGCGCCTCCACCATGACCTCCGGGATTTCATCGCGCGAGATCGACCTCCTGCGTTCGCCGTGAATAAAGGCAAACTCCTTACCATCACGATCAAGAATCACCGAGCGTTCCGGCATTTCCGCCACCTTACTGATATCAAATTCCGAGGCGAGAAAGGAGTAATACAACGCCACAAGAAGCAGAATCACACTGCCGACCATGCCCCACTTGATGGCCCAAAGAACAGGGCCGGGAATCCAGCTCGGCATGCGTGAGGGTTGATTGGCAGGTCTCCAGAACATGAAAATATTAGTGATTTATTCCGCCACAGGCACCGCTCTAGGAGCAGCGGGCTTGCGCGACCACGGCAGCCGGAACCCACGCTTGGGCGCCGAGGCTCGAAGCGGGTGAATCGTGCAGTAGTTATTGGCAGCGGGGACAATCTCCTGAGGCACCAGTGCCGTATAGGCGGTGTTGTGCTGGCGACACCCATTCGTGGCTCGTTTGGCAGACCATCGGCAAAGTTGAGCGGAAGTTAACGGAACCAGATTCAGCGGCTTTGTCTCGTAACCCAGATTAGAGGCGATCTTCATCACATCAGCCCAAACTGGAGCCGCGAGAGTCGATCCATATCCCCGATTGATGATTTTTTTCGGCTTATCCAGCCCTACCCACACCGCACATGTCAAGGTGCTGGTGTAGCCCGCAAACCATGCGTCTTTGTAGTTGTCCGTGGTGCCTGTCTTACCCGCGCATGGGCCTTCGAAACCGAGGTTTCGAACCGTTCTCCCTGTGCCGCGCTCCACCACCTGTTGCAAAATATTGGAAACACACCAGGAAGCCCCCGCGCCAGCCGCACTCACCACAAGCTTCCCCGAGCTACTGCCCGATGGCCAGAGCCGTTCACCCTTGCCATTGCGGATTTCCTTGATGATGTAAGGTCGATACCACAATCCATTGTTAGGAAATACGGTGTAAGCGCTTGCCACCTGCCACGGAGTCGCCTCCCATGATCCTAGATAAGCAGAGGGCGTGGGCTTCGCTGGAAATCCAGTGATGAACCCCACATTCTCAGCGGTATCCTTGACGTTCTCAATACCCGCAAAGTCACCAATCCTAACCGATGCCGTATTTCTCGATCTCACCAAGGCATCCTCCATCGTGATATAGTTTCCAAATTTGCCATCGGAATTCCCCGGCGACCACGACCGCTGTGCACCTCTAATCTCACCAGGAACGATGCGACTATCCTTTATCCAAGTCTTCGGCATCAACCCACGATTCGCAGCCGTTAGATAGACAAAGGGTTTGAAGATCGAGCCAATTTGCCGTTCTGCCTGAATGGCTCTATTGTATTTCGACTCATCCGCGCTGCGCCCCCCAACAACGGCCATCACAGCGCCCGTTTTGTTTTCGATCACCACACAGGCACCTTGCAGATACTTCGGCGCGCCCCTGCGCCCCTCGGGAAGCCGCTGCCACTGCTTACGAGTCTGATGGCGGTAGCCTGACATTTTCTCCACCGAGGAAAGCTTTTTTTCCAGCGATAGCTCAGCCGCCCGCTGAATCGTGCTGTCCACCGTGGTGATCACCGTGAGTCCTCCCGACTCAATATTCTCCTCCTCGAGGATTCGGTCCAGATCACGCCGCACGGCATCCATGACATAGGTATCCAGCACGATGCGCCGGTTTTTAGGCCGCACCTTCAACGGCTGACCTTTTGCCTCATCGGCCTCCGCCTGGGTAATGTAATCATTTTTCACCATCCTCCCCAGCGTCACATCCCGCTCATGGGTGGCTTTGTCAATATTCCGGAAAGGAGAAAAGGTATTCGGCCCACGAATAATCCCCGCCAACATCGCGGCCTCAGAGATCGTGAGCTGACTCGCTGGTTTTTCAAAGTAAGCACGCGAAGCCGCCTCGATCCCCCGAATGGTGTGCCCCCAGAAAATACGATTCATGTAATGCTGTAGGATTTCCTCCTTCGAATAACGGGACTCGATCCGCACCGCCAACGCCATCTCCATGAGCTTCTGATCCACCTGTTTAAGGGTTGATTTCTTACGGGTGGTCTCGGGACGGTAGTAGGTGTTTTCCGCTAATTGAATCGTCAAAGTGGAGCCGCCTTGGACCAACTTTTTGCGTTTAATATTCTCAACCGTAGCTCGCACCAAGCCAATGAGATCGACACCAAAATGATAATAATACCGCGTATCTTCACGCGCAAGCAAGGCATGTCGGAAATTCGGGGAAACGTCGTCATAGCCGATGAGGTAGCGGTTACTTCCATGAATCCTGCCAAGCTCCGTCCTTCCATCCCGAGCATAGACCACAGTGCGGGCCGGCATTTCCGATACCTCATCCAGATCATACGGCATCGCACGAGTGAGATACAAAGCCGCGACCAAGGCTCCTATAAACGCCCCCATCAAAATCAACGAGCCAAAGATCCGCACAGGCCAGCGCAGGAAGAAATTCATATTCCGCGTCCAATGAGCCACCACGATAAATGGCCAAAACACCAAGGTGAAAAGTAGCCCTCGCTTTTTAGCCGATGACTTCTTTTGAGAGCCTCTCTTCTTCCGCCTCGTTTTTTTGGCCGGTTTACGGGTTCCTTTCCTAGAACTTGATTTGGATTTACGGCCTGCCATAATGGATCAATAGATGAGGTGCTGGAGAAGAGCTGAACGGTGGAACGCATCATCCTAACTCAAAAAAGCAGCTTCGACCAGCCCGAGCACAAAAAATAGTAGATAAATCACGGTCTTGTGCGATCATTCCTCATCCAAACAAGCCGCCCACCCTCAAGCTCTGCAACCAAAACCAAGACCATCCTTCCTCACCCTATGAATTTCAGCCTCGCCCGCCTTGGTTTAGCCACCCTGATCACACTCACGTTCATGGCGGGCCTGCATGCGGAGTCATCGGTCCGCAGCATCCATGACCTCAAAAAACTTCAGACCACCATCAACAAGGTGGTCAAAAAGGTCCAGCCCGCCACGGTCTCCATCTTTTCCGCTAAAAACGGAGCCTCAGGCAGTGGCGTCATTGTCAGTAGCGATGGCTTGATTCTCACCGCAGGTCACGTCGTTCGGGGAGCTGAGGAAATGACCGTCATTTTTTCCGATGGCAAGCAGGCACACGCCAAAGTGCTGGGTGCGAACTACACCCGAGACTCCGCCATGATCCAGATCACCGATCAAGGTTCCTGGCCCTACGTCAGCCTCGGACACTCCAAAGGCCTACAAACTGGCGACCTCGTGATCGCCCTAGGTCATGCCGGCGGATACGATCCCGTGCGCTCTGCCCCGGTGCGCTTTGGCCGTGTCATCTCCACCAGCTCCAATGGTTTTCTCAACACGAACTGCACCCTCATCGGAGGAGATAGCGGTGGCCCACTCTTTGACCTGAATGGACGCCTCATCGCCATCCACTCATCCATCGGATACTCACTGAAAATTAATAACCACACAGGCATCGATAATTTCATCAATGACTGGCATAAACTCAAAAACGAAGACACCTGGGGGCAACTTGGAGGCAACTCCCTCGATGATCCCGACAACCCAGTGCTCGGCATCTACACCGTCCCAACCAGAAGTGGAGGCATCGCAGTTGAACTCGTCATCAAAGGTGGCCCCGCCTTCAAAGCCGGACTTCGCCGTGGTGACATCATCCGCAGTATCAACGATCAATACATCCGTAACCCACGTCGGCTCAACGCCATTATCTTCCAGTTCAACGCAGGCGACACTGTCAAAATCCGGGTCACCCGCGGAAAAGAAACCATCACCCGACTCGTCACCCTCGGTCGCCGTGGTGATTTTAAGTGGTGATTCAGTTATGCGGTGATTGAGTGATTCCGTCATTCAGCAGCCCACCGAATAACTCAATCACACAATCACACAATCACTCAATCACACAATCACCATGAAACGCATCGCCGCCCTACTTCTCGCGCTCAGCCTCCACGCCATAGCCCAGCAAGGTCTGCACATGGAGAACCCCTTGAGTAGCCTGACTCGCGCCCAGATCAAATCACTGGAAACTCAGTCACAGCAGTTTTCCCATGCGGCTAGACCCGCCGTTGCCCTGGCGGCAAAAAGCACCCTCATCATCGGCTACCGAGGCCACCGCGTGGCTTTTGGCACCGCAGTTTACTCGCCCGCCTTATCGAAAAATGTCATCCTCACCAAGTGGAGTGAAATCAACCACTACTACAACCGCCTCATCGTCACCACCTCTCAGGGGAAATACGGCCAAGCCACCTTGATCGGAATCTACCCCGAGCACGACCTCGCCGTCCTCGGCACCGAGCTCAAACTCACCCCAATCAATCTCACAGCGCAATCATCACCCGAACTCGGGGACTTTATCGCCCTCGCCAGCCCAGACGGCAGCGTCCGCAGCCTCGGCGTAATCAGCGTCAAGGCACGCAGCCTCCGAGATACAGATAAAGCCTACCTCGGTGTGCTGATGAATTTCAATAGCTCCAATCAATACGGCTCACCCCTCACCCGTGTCGTGCCCGACTCCCCAGCGGCAATGGCCGGATTAGAAGCGGGCGATATCGTCACATCAATCAACCGGAAATCAATCAAAGGCTCCAACGAACTGCGCAACATTCTCCAAAAGCTGGTCCCAGGTTCGATGATCCCAATCAACTACCGCCGTGATAACCACGCATTCTCAACTCATGTCCGGCTTGGATCCCGACCCGCCGGCTCAGACCCAAGCCGAGTCTCACGCGAACGCATGGCGCAAATGCAGCGCATGGGTGCTGTCCCCAACCGCGTGCGCTATGATTTCCCCAACGTCATCCAATCCGACATGGCGATCCAGCTAGACGACACCCCAGACGACCCACGTGATGATCTCACCAACGAATGCGGCGGACCGGTCACGGATCTCAACGGAAAGATGGTGGGCATCGTCATCGCCCGGGGAAGTAGGATCAAAACCTTCATCATTCCCACCCAAGCCATCAAAGACCTACTCCATACCAGACCTCACACGCTCCAAAACACCTACAGCACGCAGCGGAATAACTCCAGATCACAAACGGCCCGCTACTCCAAACCAAGGAGAAACTCACGCACCGAAAAAGTCCCGCCCCGAGCCATCCCCGTGGATGAGTAAGGGTCAACTCCCCCGCCCCATCTCTTTCGGCAACTTTTTCAATTGTTTGATTGCCATCGCTGATCAGTCGTGCAGAGTCACCCCGTTATGTCGAATGCAACCAACGTTCTTGCGAATGGAATCGAAATTAAAGGTTCTATCAAATTTACCAATGACATGGTCATTGACGGAAAAATCGAAGGAGAGATCATCTCAGAGAAAGGTAAAGTCACCATCGGTGAAAATGCCGTAATCATAGGTGACGTGAAAGCTGGAGAGGTCAAACTCTTTGGCAAAGTCAAAGGCACCATCACCTCTGAGCGCTGTGAGCTTAAAACCAACTCCAGACTCGATGGTGACATCAAAACCAAAATGCTGAGCATGGACGAAGGAGCTTCACACTCCGGACGCTCAAACATTGGCAGCTAACTCGCCATTCAATTGATGATAGCGGATTACAATCCGCCACATCATTCTCAAAAACACTTTCACAAAACCGAGGTTTCAACGACCTCGGTTTTTGAGTGCCTAGCTATTGAGGACACCCAAAATTCATTCACCCACAAACGCTTCCGCCATTTCAACCCACTCCTCCCCCAGCCCGGATTGCCCCTCAGGCTGAGCCTTGCCCGCCACCTCATACCAGTGTTTGGCATTCTCCAGATCGCCTTTGACGCGATGAAGATGGCCGTGCACCCAAGCGGTTTGCGCATTACCTTCGTCCATACAGAGATCATGGGCCGCATCCCATCGCCCGGCACGAGCCAGCCAAAGCGCCTTAACAGCGTCGTCCAATCCCGTAGGCGGAGTCCCGCCCCGTGCCGCAGCATAAGCTAAATCTTTTGCGTTCATACCCCAGTGAAACACAACCTTTACCGGGGATCAAGAAGGGATTTCAGATGGCTTATTATTTTTCATCCTCATTGATCACCCTCCATTCAATATCCTAGAAAAATTCCACCACATCCCCCATCGACGACAGATTACACTTATCCGTGTAATGACCAAAGTCATGAGACAACGTGCCCATTTCCAAACAGATTTTTGCAGCAGCTTCACAATTTCCATTCTTGCGTAGCCGGAATGTAATTCCCCCCCTCAATTGACTCCAGCCAGCAGAGAAGAACCATACGGACACGACATCGATCAAAACTTTCGAATTTTCGGATTATCATCGCGCCCAATCCATGATTAGATCTTTCAAGACTTATGCCCCATATCGAGATCAAACCCGAAGGCACCCCACCCATCCAGTTTTCTGTGATGCTCAAAAACCGCGCGGGAGCCCTAAGCTCACTGGTGCGTCTGCTCCGCTCAGCAAAAGTTGAGGTCATCGGCCTCAGCGTGCAGGACTCGCGCGATGCCACCGTCGCCCGACTCGTGCTCTCGGACCCCGATACCGCCACCCAGGTCTTTCTCGAAAAAGGAATCCCCCACACCACCTCTGAATTAGTTGTCGTAGCCCTCAGAGAAGCCGGCCTCGATCTTGCCCGTGTGCTTGATATCCTGCGCTCCGCTGAGACAAACCTCGACTTTGCTTACTCCCTCATGTCCCATCCAAAAGGAGTCTCACTCATGGCCATGCACCTAGAGGACTCCCACTTCGGAGCCTCCGTCCTCACCAAAGCCGGTTTCCGTATCTTCTACGAAGAAGACCTAATCCGCTAACCCCCGACTCCTCTCTTCCATCTTCCATCTTCCCCGCCCCCATGTCCGAATCCTATTACCAACAGTCGAACGAGTCTCCCGACCAACCATTCGATCTCTCGCTTCGGCCTCCTGGCTTTGAAGATTTCCATGGTCAGGAAAAAGTCACCGAGCGACTCATGCTGATGGTCGAGGCAGCTCAGATGCGCGACGACGTTCTCGAGCACATTCTGCTCTCAGGCCCTCCGGGGCTTGGCAAAACCACGCTTGCCAATATCCTCTCCACCGCCACCGGCACCACCCTCCACACCACCTCCGGCCCACAAATTGAAAAAGCCGGCGATCTGGCAGGGATCCTGACCAACATTCAAAAGGGCGATATCCTCTTCATCGACGAAATCCACCGCCTTCACCCCGCCATCGAAGAATACCTCTACCCGGCCATGGAAGACTACCGGCTGGATATTATCATCGACTCCGGCCCCTCAGCGCGGACCATCCAGCTGAACCTTCCCAAATTCACTCTCGTCGGAGCCACCACCCGCGCCGGTAGGCTCACCGCTCCGCTACGCTCCCGTTTCGGACTGGTGAATCGGCTCGATTACTACACCGCCGATCAGCTCTCTCACATCATCCAGCGCTCAGCTAAACTACTCAAAGTGGACATACAACCGGACGGAGCCATGGAAATTGCCTCCCGCTCGCGTGGCACCCCACGGATAGCCAACAACCTCCTCCGCTGGACCCGCGACTACACCCAGGTCCGCGCCGATGGCACGATCAGCCCAAAAATCGCCCACGACGCCCTCAGCATGATTGAAATCGATAGCGATGGCCTAGACGAAATGGACAAACGCATTCTCGAAACCGCGATCTATAAATTTAACGGCGGCCCCGTGGGACTCTCCACCCTCGCCGTCGCCCTCGGGGAAGATGCCTCCACACTAGAAGAAGTCCACGAACCCTTCCTCATCATGCAGGGCTTTCTCAAACGCACACCTCGTGGCCGAGTCGCCCTTCCCGCCGCTTACACCAAGATCGGCGCCGCACCTCAAAAACAGCAAGGGGAACTCCTCTAAATCTCCCTCCTGATTTATGAACAGCTCCCTGAACTCCATCATCGCCCTCTGCCGAACTGAGGGCCTCCGCCGCACCAAGGCACTCGAAGAGCTGCTCACCACACTTCTGGAAAGCGACCGCCCCATGACTCTCGCCGAGCTTGCCGAATCACCACGACTCTCAAACCAGTGCGACAAAGCCACCGTTTTCCGCCTCCTCCAACGGCTTGCCGATAAAGGCATCCTCCGCCGACTCGGCCTCCACGAGCGAGCCGCCTACTTCGCCTTACTGCTGCCTAACCTGCACCGCGACTACCTCATCTGCACCGAGTGCGGGTCCATCGAGCCGATCAACGCCCCTTGCCCGGTCCACGAACTCGAAAAAGAAATCAAGTTCACCACCGGCTATAAAAACCTTTACCACGAACTCGAATTTTTCGGCATCTGCCCTCAATGCTCGGAATAACTCATGAACCATAAAAACACGTCCCACGTACAAAAAAACTCCGCTTCTTCGGAGGGGAGGGAAGAGCGGATATTTTTTAAGGGTGAATTTCTCGGGGAAGAAATGATTGTCTGTCAATCGGGGATTTACAAGTTAAGCACCTTAGCTTGGGAAAACATGGGCGATGATTTAACTTACGCGTGAGCTGAACCTTTGGAAAGCCCCTCTCACTGAAGACAACATTAACATTTTTTTTTATAATGGCAAGATATTTCCCGTAAAATTAAAAACCTAGATTCACAAAAATTAACCCTATCCGAGTAAATCGGAGCTTAATCAAGAGAAAAACCAAAAAAACAGCCGTAAAGCTCATCTGTATTTATAGAAAAATCATTAGAGGGTAGCCCCGACTAGGCCGAATGCATTCGAGAGAATTCCCCTGCTGGCCCTTTTAATTCAGACAAGAATCACATGATCATCAAAAAGAATCACTTCATGGTGAGACCGAAGGACTCATTCAATCCTGTTCATCTTGTAAATCCTGTCAAAAAAACCGACTGGGTCTCCCTAGCTAGCCGCAGCTTACCGGAATGTGATCGGTAATGTTTTGGCGAGGTGGTCAAGCAGCTTCTGATGGGCTGTATCGACTTCTTTCGACTTCATCGTCCGATCCGAAGAACGGTAATGGAAGGTGTAAGCGATGGATTTTTTATCCGCCGGAAGCTTTTTTCCCGTAGGGTCAGTGAAGAGGTCAAAACAAGTTGAAGAAACCAAAAGCATTTCGTTGTGCTTCTTAATCGCTTTCTCAATATCCACATTGGCCATACCAACTGGAGCCTCCATCGCAGCATCTCGGCTCGAGCCAGGGAACTGGGGAAGATCATCCACCTGAGCCGTGCCACAGGCGATCGACTGGCATTTTTTCACATCAAGTTCGGCAAGATAAATTGGCGAACCGCTCCCAAGTTCACGGCATTTCGCCGGAGTCAGCTGAGCAAAAGCGCCGATCGGCTTCCCTTCACACTGAATGTCAGCCGCTAAAACAAATCCCTCACGTTCGCGAGGATTAAGCTGAATATCCCGATCCGGAAGCAAGGCAGAGATCACACCCTTGAGATCAAACGCATCTAAAGATCCCAATTTTCCAGACCACACCTGCGGTGCTGCATCGCCACCGATCAGGAGGGCCAAAGAATCAGACTCAATGTCTTTCGCTTTCCCTCCTCCGGCATTGCGGAACTGTCGTCCCAGCTCAAAGAACCGGAGCGACTTCGCCCCTTGGCGAATATTGCGAGCCGCCGTCGCCACCAACCCTGAAGTTAAGGATGGGCGCATGATTGCGTGATCTTCACTTAATGGTAAAGCCACACGAATCACATCTCCGTCCATGAGCGGGCGGATGGGTAATGCGGTGTCCATCTGAGGAACCATGGCATCCGGTGAACTCTCGGCAATCAGCTTGATGGTCTGTGTTTCATAAAACCCGAGCGCCGCTAACTTTCGGCGGAGACCCATCTGGTAATCATACGAAGCGTCAACATCACTCTCCTGCACAAAAGTGCCCCCGAAGCGGGACGGCACCTTGTCCAGACCGTGCACACGCGCGATCTCTTCCACCAAATCGATATGACGCAGGAGATCCAGACGGAAACTCGGCACACCCCACTGGCTGTCGGCCTTTTGGGTAAGGCCTAGACGAGAGAGAATCCCCTCGGCATCTTCCAGAGAAATAGAGCCACCCATGAGCTGGTCGAGCTTAGCGGCATCGAGAGTCACATCACCTGTCAGCACAGGAGGTTCGCCAGCGGTGCAGGTTTCATGTTCAACCGTGCCTCCTGCGATCTCAACAATCAGTTTAACAGCAAAAGAAGAAGCGGTCAGAGCGGTCTGAGGATCAGAACCCCGCTCAAAACGATACGAAGAATCCGAGCTGAGAGCCAGCCTACGGGAACTCCGGCGAATACCAGAGGGTGTAAAATAGGCCGACTCCAGAATAATATCAGTCGTGGCCTCCGAGACGCCGCTATCAAGCCCCCCCATGATGCCGCCGAGAGCGAGCACATCGCCCGAAGCATCAGAAATCACAACATCATCCGCAGTGAGTGTGTATTTTTCTTCATCGAGCGCATTGAAAATTTCGCCCTCGGACGCCATCCGGATATCGATAGGCACCGATACCTTAGCGTCATCAAAAGCGTGCAGCGGATGCCCAAGCTCATGCAGCACGTAGTTTGTGATATCCACGATGTTATTGATCGGGCGCAGGCCAATGGCTTCAAGTTTCGTTTTCAGCCAAGCCGGGGAGTCCGTCACCGTCACTCCGGAAATTTTAACCACCGTGTAAAACGGGCAGGCCTCAGGAGCGGAAATTTTCACCACCTGGTCGCAGGAAACCGTTTCAGCCAAGTTGCCAAGATCGAGCGGTTTGCGATCGATCCCCGTCAATGCGGAAAGCTCGCGCGCCATGCCAGTGTGTGAGAGCAGGTCAGGGCGGTTAGGAGTAACTTCCACCTCGATGATCGTATCGGCAGCAAACATCTTCTGAAGCGGCGTTCCGATCACGGAATCGGCAGGTAAAATGAACAGGCCGTCTTCCCCAGACACCATACCAATTTCATCCGCACCGCAAAGCATTCCCAATGATTTTACACCGCGTAGCTTACCTTCTTTGATCACAAATCCACCGCCGAGATCCGCTCCGGGAAGGGCGCAAGGGACCTTATCACCCACTTTGTAATTCTGCGCACCACAAACGATCTGCCGAAGCTCATCTTCTCCGGCATCCACCATACAGACCTTGAGTCGATCGGCATCCGGGTGCTGCTCAGCAGATTTCACCTGCGCCACGACGATTTGATCCGACGGCACACCATTTTGCTCAATCCCCTCCACCTCGACACCGGCAAAAGTAAGCAAGTCATCAATTTGCTGGAGAGAATGGTCGGCAAGGTCAAGATGGTCGTTGAGCCAATTGAGAGAGACGTTCATATGTTTAGAAAGTGATCAGTTGAAAAAAGCGCCCTGTTCCCAGTAAGAGACTGAGCAGGCGCAGGGGTTTGAACATAGAATCAGGTATTTTTACAGCCCTTTCTAGGGTTTTTCAGCGACCACAAGCCAAGGATCCAAACATCAACCCAGCACATCCTTCCTGAGCTGGCGTAGAGTATAGAGTCTCGATTTTCTCTCCTTCCATCCCACCTCCCGCATCACCCGCGCACCGGTCTCTCGTTTTGCTCCAAACCGCTCGCGGCTTTGCTCAAAAATACCATCTACAAATTCCCGACTCCCCACCGCAAGCCCGTCGCTCAAATACCTTACCCGGCACCTCAAAGCCTCCCCAAAGGTTAATTTGCCGCCATTCCTCAAAACCTTCTCCACATCCTTACGCTTGAATCCCCTCCTCACCGTTTTCACCCTTCCCCCCACCTCACCACTCTCAGAGCAAGCCACAAACACCTCTTCACCATCAGAAAATAACATCATCCGGTAGCTCTCCGCCGCTCCATCCTCCCAAGTGAACATCTTCTCGATCCCTCCGCACCTCTCCTCCATTTTACCAAGCACCCTGCAAATA
>Ga0256845_1001559_pt1 | contig 18125 bp, 13 predicted proteins | sample RiftiametaG_FD_189101 | JGI IMG/M metagenome (GOLD analysis project Ga0256845, IMG submission 189101) | Tube worm associated microbial communities from hydrothermal vent at the East Pacific Rise, Pacific Ocean - Riftia | ecosystem: Host-associated > Annelida > Integument > Unclassified ...
AGCTTTGCTCATCAGGAAAGTGCTTTGTGAATTCTATTAATTTCATAATTTAAAATACGAAAAAACTAATGGGGAAACAAAAGGATAAGCATAAAATATTAATAACATCTTTTGTGGCTTCTTTGGGTATTATTGGTATTCAATTTTGGTTAAGTTTTTAGATTTAAGAACTTTGTAATTCCTTTAGGGTTTGGAATATTTTTAGCAATTATAGGTATCATTGTTTCACAAGCTCCACAACAATCCATTTATTTTCCATATTCGTTTAGTGTTTTATCTGTTTCTTTAGGTGATAAAATGCCTTTAACTTATGGTATTTCCTCTGTTACGGTATTTAGTATTGTATGCTTTTTAATAACAAGCATTCTTGGTTATATTGATATTAAAAAATTAAATGTCAAATAAGCGTTTGCTTATAATTAATGACTTATTAGTATTTTTTTTAACTAGATTGAATTCCTTGTATTTTATATAATTTTTTTCTGGAGTTGTGTTTTTAGAAATGTTGCACAACCTTTTTCTTTAGTTTGTAATAGCTATAATTAAATTGAAAAAACGGAAAATTATAATGTGTTTTAGAATAGTGTTGTAGTTTTTTTGGAGAGTAACGAATTTAGTAAATACAAACTGAATAAAAAATCCGAGAGGGTTCTCGTGAATAGGCTATAGCTAAGCAATTAATTATTAACGGCTAAAATTCGATATTTTCTAATTTCACTTTAAAATAAAAAAAACGCCCTTCATTTCTGAAGGGCGTTTTAAGCTTATTAAAAAAAGGATAATTAATCTCTCTTTCTATCTCTATCACGGCTATTGCGATCATCACGGCCACGGTTGTCGCGGCTGCGATTATCACGTCCACCGCTACGGTTGTCGTCGCGTGGTGGACGTTCTTTGTAACCTTCTGGTTTTGGCAACAACGCTTTTCTAGAAACTTTATCTTTCTTCGTTCTTGGGTCGAAACCTATGAATTTTACGTCAAAAACATCGCCCATGTTTACTACATCGGTTACGTTTTCTGTGCGTTCCCAAGCTAGTTCGCTTACGTGAAGTAAGGTTTCGTTTCCTGGAGCATCCATATATTCTACAACGGCACCAAAGTCTAGCATTTTAATTACTTTCACTTCGTATACGCTTCCAACTTCAGGCTTAAAGGTAAGAGAGTCAATTTTTGCTAAAACAGCATCGATTCCTTCTTGACCAGTACCTAAAATTTCAACAATACCTTCTTCTGTTACAGGGTCTTCGTTTATAACGATTGTACAACCTGTTACTTTTTGAAGTTCTTGAATTACTTTTCCACCTGGTCCAATAAGGGCTCCAATGTATTCATTAGGAATACGAACGGTAACCATTTTTGGAGCGTATGACTTCACGTCTTCACGAGGTGCAGCAATAGCTTCGGTCAATTTACCAAGAATGTGTAAACGACCATCTCTTGCTTGGTTTAAGGCAGCTACAAGAATTTCATAACCCAGTCCTTTTACTTTAATGTCCATCTGGCAAGCGGTAATACCATCTGCTGTTCCGGTTACTTTAAAGTCCATATCGCCTAAGTGATCTTCATCACCTAAAATATCTGAAAGTACTGCGTATTTTCCAGAAGCGCCATCAGAAATTAATCCCATTGCAATACCAGAAACTGGTTTCGTCATTTGGATACCTGCATCCATCATTGCCATAGTTCCTGCACAAACAGTTGCCATAGAAGAAGAACCGTTAGATTCTAAAACCTCTGAAACTACACGTACAGTGTATGGGCAATCTGCTGGTACCATTCCTTTTAATGCACGTTGCGCCAAGTTACCGTGTCCTACCTCACGACGAGATGTTCCACGAATAGGTCTTGCTTCACCTGTACAAAAAGGAGGGAAGTTATAGTGAAGGTAGAATGTTTCTTCGCCTTCATACGATGGCATATCAATTTTGTTTGCTTCTCTTGAAGTTCCCAAAGTTACTGTTGCCAATGCTTGCGTTTCTCCACGAGTAAACAAAGCTGAACCGTGAACTGACGGTAAATAATCAACCTCACACCAGATTGGGCGAATGTCAACAGTTTTACGACCGTCAAGACGTAAACCTTCATTTAAGGTTAAATCACGAATTGCAGATTTTTCTGCTTTACGGTAGTACTTTGAAACCAAGCCACCATAATCTGCTAATTCTTCTTCAGAGAATGTAGCTTTAATTGAATCTTTTATTTCAGAAAAAGCAGCACTACGTTCGTGTTTTGCCGAACCGGCTTGTGCAATAGCATATACTTTATCATACGCCATATCGTAAACCTTTTTCTCAAGGTCTGCGTCTTCTCTTTCTGCTGGGTACTCACGTGTTTCCTTTTTTCCAAAGGCTTCAGCAAGTCTAAGCTGCGCGGCACATTGTACTTTAATATGCTCATGAGCAAATTTAATTGCTTCGGTCATTTCTTCTTCAGAAATTTCCTTCATTTCACCTTCAACCATCATTACAGAATCTGCAGAAGCTCCGATCATCATATCGATGTCTGACTCTTCTAATTGTGCTCTTGTTGGGTTTATGATGAATTTACCATCAATTCTTCCTACACGTGCTTCAGAAATAGCACATTCAAAAGGGAAATCTGAAAGTTGAATAGCTGCAGAAGCTGCAAGACCTGCCATTGCATCTGGCATAACATCATCGTCATGACTCATCAACTGAATCATTACTTGTGTTTCAGAGTGATAATCTTTTGGGAATAATGGGCGTAGTACACGATCCACCAAACGCATTGTTAATACTTCACCATCACTTGGTCTTGCTTCTCTTTTGAAGAAACCACCAGGATAACGGCCAGAAGCTGCGAATTTTTCACGGTAGTCTACCGTTAATGGTAAGAAATCTAGGTCTTTTTGCTCGTAATTTGAAACGACTGTACAAAGCAACATACATTTACCGGATTGAACAACTACAGAACCGTGGGCCTGTTTTGCCAATTTTCCGGTTTCGATGGAGATTTCTCTTCCATCACCAAGGTCTATGACCTCTTTAAATACTTTAGGTATCATTTGTTTTTCATTTTTGTGCTCTAAAGCTTTTGCTTTTCTAGCAATAGCGGAGGAGTACGTTAATTTTGGTCAAAGTCTGATTTTCAGACTTAGTGTTGTTGTGTTGTTGTGTTGTTGTGGTTTGACCAATGAAAAACTAAAGGTTAGCCTTCTTTATAAATTTTTCAATTCCTTGAAAAAAATCCCGAAGCTAATTCGGGTTAAAAAACAAAGGAGCCTAATGGCTCCTTTATATTCTTACTTACGTAATCCTAATTCTTTAACGATAGCACGGTAACGAAGTACATCTTTCTTGGTTAAATAATCCAAAAGAGCTCTTCTTTTACCTACTAACATTACCAAAGAACGCTCAGTGTTGTAGTCCTTGTGGTTTGCTTTAAGATGCTTTGTTAAATGCTCTATTCTATAAGTGAATAATGCAATTTGTCCTTCTGCAGAACCTGTGTCTGTTGCAGATTTTCCGTGTTTTTTGAAAATCGCTTCTTTTTCTTTAATGTCTAAATACATGCTAATATTTGTGTAAATGATTTTTATGTATCGATTACCTTTTTGATAATCAAGGGTGCAAAAGTAATAAAAGTATTCAGTATTAAGTAGTCAGGAATCAGTTTTTTTAAAACTTTTGAAAATTATGCGCTTTTCTCAATTTTTTCGCACAGTGGTCTGTTTAAAACCAAATCTAAGTATAGATTGATTTTTCGTTTTAGGTCTTTACGATGTGTTATAAAATCTAAGAATCCGTGTTCTAAAAGAAATTCTGCCGTTTGGAAACCTTCTGGAAGTTCTTTTCCTGTTGTATCACGTACAATGCGAGGTCCAGCAAAACCAATTAATGCTCCTGGTTCACCAATATTTATATCTCCTAGCATTGCGAAAGAAGCCGTAGTTCCTCCAGTAGTTGGGTCTGTAGATAATGAGATGTATGGTATTGCTGCATCATCTAGTTGTGCAAGTTTTACACTGGTTTTTGCAAGTTGCATTAACGATAGCGCGGCTTCCATCATACGGGCACCACCGCTTTTTGAAATTATTAATAGAGGAATCTTCTTTTTAAGGGAATAATCTGCCGCACGGGCAATTTTTTCGCCTACAACGCTTCCCATAGAACCGCCAATAAAGCTGAAATCCATACAAGCAATAACCAAATCTGCGCCCATGGACTTACCAACGGCGCAGCGAATAGCGTCTTTAAGACCTGTTTTGTCTTGAGCTTCTTTAAGCCTGTCTACATATTTCTTTTTATCCTCAAACTTCAGTGTGTCTTGAGAGGTTAAGTTTTTATCAAGTTCTTTAAACTTGTTGTTGTCAAATAAAATTTCGAAATATTCCTTACTACCTATTCGCACATGATAGCCATCTTCTGGGCTTACGTAAAAGTTTTTTTCTAACTCTTCGCTATCTACAATTTTACCAGTTGGCGATTTATACCAGAGTCCCTTTGGGACGTCTTTTTTATCTTCGGTTGGAGTCTGTATTCCTTTTTTTGTTCTTTTAAACCAAGGCATAATTTAGTTATGAGTTATGAGTTATGAGTTATGAGAATTCAGTTCTCGGTTCTCGGTTATTTGTGATTATTTGAGTAAAAATTTAAATATGTGTTGCACTTATATTTTCAATCGTATTACTCCTCTTTAGAGTCTAGGGGTTAAATTTATAAAGTATTCACATTATTTAAATCTTCAAAAGCTTTGCTAAGCCTTTTCTTAAAAGTGATTTCGCCATCGCGAAGCCATTTTCTTGGATCGTAATATTTTTTGTTTGGAAGGTCATCGCCTTCAGGATTTCCTATTTGGGTTTTTAGGTATTCTATATTATTCACCATATAATCGCGTACTCCTTCTGTGAATGCGAATTGCATGTCGGTGTCTATATTCATTTTAATAACTCCGTAACCAATTGCTTCGCGAATTTCTTCTAATGTAGAACCGCTTCCACCATGAAAAACAAAATCTATTGGGTTGGGTCCTGTGTTAAATTTTTTCTGAACAAACTCTTGCGAGTTTTTCAAAATGATAGGAGTCAACTTTACGTTTCCGGGTTTGTAAACGCCGTGTACATTTCCAAATGCAGCGGCAATGGTAAATTGGTCGCTTATTTTTGAAAGTTCTTCATAAGCATAAGCAACTTCATCAGGCTGAGTGTATAGTTTTGACGAATCTACATCGGTATTATCTACGCCATCTTCTTCACCGCCTGTAATACCTAATTCAATTTCCAAGGTCATTCCCATTTTGCTCATGCGTTCCAAATAGCGTTTGCAAATTTCAATATTTTCTTCAATAGGTTCTTCGGAAAGATCGATCATATGAGAACTATAGAGCGGTTTTCCGTTTTCTTTGTAGAATTTTTCGCCAGCATCAAGCAGACCATCAATCCAAGGAAGTAATTTTTTAGCACAATGGTCTGTGTGAAGGATAATGGTAGCACCGTATACTTCAGCAAGTTCGTGAATATGTTTTGCGCCAGCTACGCCTCCTGCGATTGCTGCTTTCTCGTTTTCGTTGGAAAGTCCTTTTCCTGCATTAAAATGTGATCCACCATTAGAAAACTGAATGATAACTGGTGCATTGAGTGCGGCAGCAGTTTCCATCACAGCATTAACGCTATCTGAACCCACAACATTTACTGCGGGCATCGCAAAGCCTTTTTCTTTTGCGTATTGATGTATTTTTTGAACTTCTTTTCCGGTAGCTACTCCTGGTTTTATTCCGTGACTCATGATTTTTGTATAAATCGTTATTTATATTCTTTGCTATATTCCCCTTTTGGGGTTAAGGGGACAAAAATAACAAATTTTAATGGTTTAGAATGGATAGTTAATTCCTATGTTATAAACAGCTTTGGAGAAATTATAATCTTTAAACCATCGTTCGCCTACAGCTCTTCCTGGGTTGTGGGTTTTAAAACCGATGTCGAAACGAAAAACAAAAAAACCAAAATCATACCGAAGTCCAAAACCAGAAGCTACTGCAATTTCTTTTAAATCTTTAATTCCATTAAACTTAAATGATGGTTCATTAATTTCGTCCAATACGTTCCATATGTTTCCAGCATCTATAAAGAGTGCACCTTTAAAGTCGCCTAAAATAGTAAATCTGTATTCTGCATTAAAGGCAAGTTTAAAATTTGCATCGTTAAAATCGAGCACGCTCCCGCTACTTCCTGGTCCAAGATCATAAGCTTTCCAACCCCTATTGTCGTTGGTGCCACCTGCGAAATAACTTCTGGTAAAAGGGATGCTGTTACTGTTGCTGTAAGGAATAGCAATACCTCCAAAGGCTCGTGCGGCAACTATATTTCCGCTATTTATTTCCCAGTGTTTAATGTATTCGGCTTCTCCTTTTATGTATTGTGAATAAACAATGCCAAGGGTTTCATAATTTCCATTCGAATTTTTTTGAAGTCCAGCAAGGTTTGCAATACTAGAGAGTAGATTTCCAGCAGATTCTAACTTTATGCGTAAACGCGAAAAATTATTATCGTTTATGTTTTCACGCGTGTCCCTAGTTAAGGTTACGTTAGAGGCAAAAATTAAATTGTTTTCGGTTAGTCTAATTTCACGTTCGGCAATGCTCACAACGTCATTAAAAGTATCATCATCAGTAGCAATGCTTTTGTCTAATACATCACTAATAAATTGTTCCGTCTCTAAAGGAATCTCTAGCTGTGGGTCATCGGATGGATTGTTAAAATCATAATCTAAATCCTGTGCTATTTTGTTTAGACTGTTAAAAGAACTTCTGTAAACATTATAATAATTATCAGTATTTAAATTTCTTACATATTGAAGGTTTAACAAATCGATTTGATAGGTAAGTATTTTTGAAGGCTTCCATCTATAATTATATACGGCATTTGCGCTTTGCCTATCCAGCCCAATATTATTTTGAGCACTAAGCCCTAAACTTATACTGGTTGAAGGCGACATGTATTTTGGGATCATTTTTTCAGTATTTATAGGAAAAAGGATTCTAGGAAACGTAAGTTTTACATCGCCTCCAAATTCTGAAATATTAAAAAATTTGCTATCGCTTTTCGCAGCATCTTTTGAAGATCCAAGGCTTCCACGGCCTGAAAGTTCCAAAACCTCTGCTCCACGAAAAATATTTCTAAAAATCATATTACCACTAAAACTGACACCAAATTGTTGAATTGTAGAAGTGTAAGCATCAAAATCTGTCCCTAATGTAAATTTATCACGCGGACTTAACAGGATGGTTGAGTTTAATAGTGTTCCAGTGGTATCATTGGCCACTTCAGTATAATTGATGTTTGGGTATTTAAAAATGCTAAGATCGCTTATTTGGTTATATGTCAATGTACGATCTATGTCTCTGTAAATTTTTCCTGGAATTATTGAAATAGCATCGGTAATGGCTTTTGGGCGAAAGCGCATTTTGCCATAGCTAACAAGTTTATATCCTTTATAGCTTATGGAATCTTGATATTTTTTATCGCGGTTTTCGTAGCTAAAGTCAGTAATAATTTTAACTTCATTAATAGTATGTACTTTAAACGGTTTTGTATATGTGCTATCATTTTTAGTTATTGTTCGGTCTGGAATTATATACGTTATATCGGCCTTGTGGCTCGTGTTTAGTGTATCTGCCTCAAAACCTACGTAATCTTGTTCAAAATAATAAAGCCCTGAATTTCTAAATTGTATGGTCAATCGGTCGCGTTCGTTTACAAAATCTTGGGCGGTATATTGTTTTGCAGGAACTATAAAAGATTTGTTTTTAGTAACTTGAAAAAGTGAATCAACCACAGGCGAACTAATTTTTTCGATTATTGTATCGCCCACAAAATAAGGTTTATGTTTTTTTACCGAATAGATAATTTCAGCACTTTTTTTCTTCTTTTCACTTGGAATGATTTTGTAATCTACTTCATCATTAAAATAGCCATAACTTGCGTACCATCGTTTTAAACGTTCTATAGACTTTTCAATCCGATTCTCTGTTATTATTACGGGGGCATCGCCAGATTTTTGAAGCCATTTATTTAACCCCACATAACCGCTGTCTATTGCATCTACTTGTTTTTTTGAAAGAAAACGAATAAGCCGTTCCTCTCGTTTAGGATTTTTATGTAACCATTTAGTGTATGTAGAATCTGGATGCGGGTCTGCAAGATTATATACTAATAATCCAAAAGGAAAGCCAATTAATGGAATAGAAGGATTTGGTTTTTGCGCTAATTGACTGTACACTCCAGCATCTTTGGTTTCTACGCTATCTACAAGAATAGTATTTTTTGTGAGTAAATACTTTCCGTCTGGAACGCGTTTTACCACATTACACGAAAAAAATAGGCCAATTAATACTATAAATAATGATATTTTTGTGTGGGTGCGCATCAAGTGTACGTTTTTATTCAAATTCAAAAATACTATATTTTGGTTAGTAAAAATCAAACAAAATTAATAGCGAGTCTTCAACAAAAAAAGTACCGTGACCAAACAGGTCTTTTTGTAGGTGAAGGTCCAAAAGTTATTGCCGAATTGCTAAATGAAGGTTTAAAGCTTCATTGGTGTTTTAGTACGGATGCTTCTCAAATTATTGCTGAAAATCATTTTCATATTACGGAAATGGAGCTTAAAAAAATAAGTTCATTAAATACGGCAAACAAATCTTTAGCTGTTTTTGAAATACCCAAACAAAATAAAATACAGGATTCAGGTTTAATTGTTGCCTTGGATGCCGTTCGCGACCCTGGAAACCTTGGAACCATTATTCGTCTTTGTGATTGGTTTGGGGTGCAACAATTACTATGTTCTGAGGATACTACGGATTGTTATAATCCAAAAGTGGTTCAGGCAACAATGGGTTCTTTAGCAAGGGTTCAGGTTCATTATGTATCGCTTTCAGAATATTTTGAGAATACAAAATTATCAATTTATGGAGGTTTTATGGATGGAAAAAATATCTATTCAGAAAAACTCTCGAAAAATGGAATTGTTGTAATGGGTAACGAGGCTAACGGAATTTCAGAAGCAATACTTCAAAAAATATCTCGCAAAATAGCGATACCTCGTTTTGGAAATTCTCAACAAACAGAAAGCCTTAATGTGGCTACTGCAACTGCTATACTTTTAAGTGAATTTAGAAGGTTTACTGAAAAGTAAAATTTATAAAAATAGCACGTGAAGATAGTTTTTCAATATTACCAGTCCACGGGCTATTTGGATCATCATCTGCCACAAGTTCATCACTCATAGCAAAAACCCCACGTATGGAAGGCGTGAATTTAAAGTAAAATAAATAGAAATCTATTCCAAAACCAAGTTCGTAATAAAAAGTATTATTTGTCATTCTGAACTTTCCTTGCTCGTTATCCTCAGGGTTTTTTTGGTTACTGGAAAGGTTTAAGGAAGTAGAAACACCAGCCAAAACAAAGGGTTTAACATTGTTTAATCTTTTGGTTGAAAATTTCACCAAAAGCGGTACGTGAATGTATGTAGATCTTACATCGCGTAGAGAGTCTTTTGCTCCTAGTAAACCAGGAAAATCTAGTGTGCGCTGTGTAAAATAAAGCCCAGGCTCTAAACGTAGATTTATATATTCGTGAAGGCACATATCGCCTACAAGACCAACATTAAAACCGGTAGTTTTTTCTACTAGTATGTCTGTATTATCATTATCAAACTGGTTTTTGTAGTCTATTTTAAAATCATAGCTATTAAATCCTAAATAGTAGCCATAAGAAAACCGTTTGTTGTCTATACTGCCTCTTCCAGCAGTGGCATCATTTGCCAGTCGTTCCCTTGTAAACCATTTGCTTTGAGCATGAAAGCTTTGTGTTGCCAATAATAGTATAAGTACAAAAAGTAACTTCTTCATAAATTTATTTACTAGCATTATAAATGGTTGCCACGCCAAAAGTTTGTGGTTTGTTTTCCACTTCTTTAAACCCAATAGTTAGCAAAATATTGTTGAGCTTTTCACCAAATGGAAATGTTGAAGCACTCTCACTTAAATATTTATAAGCAACTTTGTCTTTAGAAAATAAAGTGCCAACCAAAGGCAAAATAGTTTTTGAATAGATATAATACCCCTGTTTGAAAGGAAATTTAGTAGGAACAGATGTTTCTAATATAACAAATATGCCATCTTTTTTTAAAACCCGAAGTATTTCTGAAAGTCCTTTTTTAAGATTTTCAAAATTACGGATGCCAAAGGAAACAGTTATAGCATCGAACATATTATCTTCAAAAGGCAGCGCTTCAGAATCTGCTTGTATAAATTCTATTTTTTCTGAAATGGTTTTCCCCAAAACTTTTTTGCGAGCCACGGAAAGCATTCCTTCGGAAAGATCGAGGCCAATAATTTTTTCTGCGGAAGTATTTTTAGCAAACTGAATGGCAAGATCACCAGTGCCGGTAGCAATATCTAAAATTGACTGCGGACTTTTTTCAGCCACCATTTTAATTACTTTTTTTCGCCATTTAACATCAGATCCTAATGAAATTACACGATTTAAACCGTCGTAGTTTTCAGAAATAGTATCGAACATCTGTTCAACTTGTTTCTTTTTACCTTCCGTAGAATCTTTATAAGGAGTTATTTTCTTTTCCATAAATTGCGTTGGCAAAATTACTATTTTTTAATGAAATTGGAATCGAAATTGAAGCTGAAACTAAAACTGTGTTAGAATGTGATAATCTAGTTGTTACTGCGAACTGAAATTTATAACTAAAAGGGGAAACTGAAAACTGCAACTGAATACTAAACACTGCCTTTTATTTCTATATCTTTGCTCACTTTTATTTTAAAGTGTAAAATTATACTTCAATGAAAATTATCATTGCCGGCGCCGGTGAGGTAGGGTTTCACCTTGCAAAATTGCTTTCTTTTGAATCGCAAAACATAACACTTATAGACACAAATCGGGATGCTTTGGCGCATGCCGATACACATTTGGATATTCGCGTAGTGCGTGGAGATTCCACATCTATAGCAGTTTTAAAAGATTCACGAGTTAGTGAAACCGATTTGGTTATTGCAGTAACTTCTAGCGAAACCACAAATATTACAGTTTGTGTACTTGCAAAACAGCTGGGAGCCAAACGCACCATTGCTAGAATTTCCAATACTGAATTTATAGATAGAAAAGATGAAGTAGGTTTTACAAAAATTGGAATCGATGAATTAATTTCTCCAGAATCACTGGCTTCTAATGAAATTGAATTGCTACTAAACCAAAGTGCTTTTAATGACACCTATGAGTTTGAAAATGGAGCTTTAACGATGATAGGTTTAAGCCTTCCGCGCACCTCGGCTTTTGTGGGCAAAACAGTAAAAGAAGTTGCAGAACTTCACCCAGAATTACGCTATACACCTATTGCGTTACAACGTTTTGGCACCCAATATACTATAATACCACGTGGCGATACACTGTTTAAAGAAGGTGATCAAGTTTATTTTACAACGTGTAAAAATGGTTTAGAGCAAATTTTTAAGCTTACCAGAAAAGTGAAGCAAGAAATTAAAAATGTAATGATTCTTGGCGGAAGTAAAATTGGCTACAAAACCGCAATGGATCTTTGTAAAAGTAGCTTTAATGTGAAGCTAATTGAAAGCAATAAAGAAAAAGCTTTCGAAATTGCCGACGATATTCCAGGTTGCCTAGTAATTAATGGCGATGGTAGAAATGTAGATTTGTTAACCGAAGAATCTCTGGAAGATATGGATGCCTTTATCTCTGTTACCGGAAATAGCGAAACCAACATAATGTCTTGTTTGGTGGCAAAATCTAAAGGTGTAAAAAAGGCTATTGCCTTGGTAGAGAATATGGATTATTTTCAGCTTTCACATTCCATTGGTATCGATACATTAATCAATAAAAAGCTATTGGCCGCAAACAATATTTTCCGTTATGTTAGGAGAGGTGAAGTTGTTGCCATGACGAAACTTAACAATATGAATGCTGAACTACTGGAATTTATGGTTTCATCTCATTCTAAAGTTTGCAATAAAAAAATAAAAGACCTTAATTTTCCTGCTTCTGCTATTATTGGAGGGGTTATTAGAAACGGTGAGGGTATAATTGCTCTTGGTGATTTTCAGATTAAACATGGCGATAGGGTAGTGGTTTGCTGTCTTCCACAATCCATAGAGAAAGTGGAGAAACTTTTCATTTAATGAATTCACTAACTAAATTAAATTATAGAATAATCACCCATTTAATGGGTCTTTTACTTATGGTGAATGGTGGCTTTATGCTACTCTCTTCCATAGTTAGCTGGTATTATAAAGATGGTGTTCTTCAAGAAATGCTTTTGGCCGGTACGGTAGCATTGGGAGTTGGTGGGCTTATAATGCTCTTAACCAAAAACCACCGAAAGGAAATCCAAAAACGTGAAGGTTATATAATTGTAGCTTTTGGTTGGGTTTTCATGGCGCTAATTGGAACACTACCTTATTTATTCACGGGTGCTATTCCTAGTTTCACCAATGCTTTTTTTGAAACAATGAGCGGGTATACCACAACTGGGGCTTCTGTTTTGACAGATATTGAAGCCGTTCCGAGAGGTGTGCTTTTTTGGAGAAGCATTACTCATTGGATTGGCGGAATGGGGATTATCGTTTTGGCAATTGCAATTTTACCGTTGCTCGGTATTGGTGGTATGCAGCTTTTTGCTGCAGAAGCACCTGGGCCTGGTGGAGATAAACTTCATCCGAGAATTACGGATACCGCGAAAAGACTATGGCTTATTTATGTGGGCTATACCTTGGCAGAAACCATTTTATTGAAGCTTGCAGGAATGAGTTTTTTCGATGCTATCAACCATTCGCTTGCAACTTTAAGTACTGGTGGGTTTTCAACCAAAAACGCGAGTGTAGCTTATTGGAACGACAATCCGATGGTACAATACATTATCATATTCTTTATGTTTTTGGCAGGAAGTAATTTCGTGTTAAGCTATTTCGCATTTAAGCGTAAATTTCAAAAGATATTTCAAGACGAAGAATTCAAGCTTTATTCTATTCTTATTGTTGGGCTTACCATTGTAGCAGCGCTTTTAATTTATTTTGAAGCAGATATTACTTTTTCTAGTATTGCACACCCAATGGTTTGGGGTCCATTTGAAAGCGCTGTAAGACACGCCCTTTTTCAAGTGCTTTCAATTATAACCACCACAGGTTTCGTGAGTGCAGATTACACATTATGGACTCCGTTTTTAACTATTTTCTTTTTCGGAATGATATTTTTGGGTGGTTGTGCGGGTTCAACGGCCGGTGGTATAAAAATAATGCGTCATCTAATTATGGTAAAAAATGGAGTGCTCGAATTTAAAAGAACCCTTCACCCACACGCTATTTTACCCGTTCGTTACAACCGAAAATCGGTTCCGCAGCCTATTGTTTTTAATATTCTAGGCTTCTTCATTCTTTATATGCTTTCTTTCATTGTGGGGACTTTGGTTTTTTCTTGGTTGGGTTTAGATTTTAATACGGCTCTTGGTGGGGCTGCCTCAACGCTAGGTAATGTGGGGCCAGCACTTGGTAATCTTGGACCGGTAGATAATTATTCTGCGTTACCAGCCGCCGCAAAATGGTGGGCTAGTTTCTTAATGCTCATTGGAAGATTGGAATTGTTTACTGTGCTTATTCTGCTTACACCTTTTTTCTGGAGAAATAGATAATTCAATATTCAAAGTTCAACCCTTCGACTCCGCTCAGGGTGACAATCACAAAACTTTAAGTTTAGCCTGAAATTACTTTTACTTGTGAAGCCATTTTTTTCGCTTTTTCAGTTACTTCTAAAATATTTCCGTCTAGATTATCATAAGTTAAAACAACACCCATTCTTCTGTAAGGTCGTGAAGTATGTTTTCCAAAAATTCTGAAATCTGTTTTAGGTGAAGCTGCTATTATTTCCAAACCTTCATACGTTGGGTTTTCTGAATTTTCTGAAGCTAGAATTACTGCGCTGGTTCCAATACGTTCTTGTGTTATTTCTGGAATTGGAAGCCCTAGAATGGCTCTTAGGTGCAATTCAAATTCATTGAAATTTTGTGTTTTGGCGAGTGTTACCATTCCAGTGTCATGTGGACGTGGCGAAAGTTCTGAAAAATAAACGCCATCATCTGCCACAAAAAACTCTACACCCCAAATTCCGCAGCCTGTTAATGCTGTGGTTACTTTTTGTGCCATTTGCTGTGCTTCTTTTAAAACATCTGTTCCTATTGGTGCTGGTTGCCAGCTTTCCATATAATCGCCTCGTTCTTGGCGGTGGCCAATAGGAGGGCAGAAAAGGGTTTTTCCGTTGCGTTGGGTTACGGTAAGAAGGGTAATTTCATAATTGAAATTTACAAAGGTTTCAATAATAACTTCAGCTACATCGCCTCGGGATTTATCTTGCGAATAGTTCCAAGCTTTTTCAATATCTGCTTCTGTTTTTATAGTGCTTTGACCTTTTCCGCTGGAAGACATTAACGGTTTTACAACGCACGGCATTCCTATTTCTGCAACGGCTTTTTTAAGACTCTCTGCTGAGGTTGCGTACCTGTATTCTGCTGTTTTTAATCCTAATTCTTTTGAAGCTAAATCGCGAATAGCTTTACGGTTCATAGTATAATTTGCCGATTTAGCTGAAGGGGTAACGTTATATCCCTGTTTTTCATATTCATAAAATCGTTCGGTACGGATGGCTTCAATTTCGGGAACTATGTAGTCTGGTTTGTATTTTTCAACTAGGGCATCCAAGGCTTTTCCGTCGAGCATATTAATTACTTCGGAAAAATCTGCGAGTTGTGCCGCTGGGGCATTTGGATAGCTATCAACAGCAATTACTGTTTGCCCGATTCGTTTTGCAGCGATGGTAAATTCTTTGCCTAATTCTCCGCTTCCTAGTAATAAAATTTTAGCCATTTTTTCAATTTTTGTAAAAATACTGGAATAGATTTCATAAAAAAACCCAAAGCATAATAAGCTTTGGGTTTTAAATTTAAAAATCTTCGAAATTATTTAACGATAATTCGTTTTACTCTTCCGTCTTTTTTATTTCCTACGCGAATTAAATAAACTCCTTTGGCTGCATAACTCATTTCCAATTTGTAGTTGTATCCGTTTCCGTCATTATCCAATTTTTTGAACAACAATATTTGGCCTAAAATATTATGAACAGTTAGATTTAAAGCGTCTGAATAATTAACGGTTTTTAGACTGATATCAAAATTGTTGTTTTCCAAAGTTAATACTGTCAAACCATTCTCGTCGAACATATTTTCTCCTATGCCAGCAATAGTTCCAATTTGCGCGGTGTAATCTTCTGTTTCACCAAAAGTTGTCTCCTCGCAAGCATCGTCTGGTACAGGGCTATTCCAGTTTGTTTTGGCACGCATAAGGTGTTGTCCTTGTGCTGCGCCTGCTGGAACAGTGAAATCTGTAATAAGGGTGTATGTTCCTGAGCCTTGACCAGGACCAATAACCACATTATCTACTACAATTTCATCCATAGAAAAAACAAAGTCGTCGTTAAAGTCTACCCAAACACGTACGTATTGATTTCCCGAGTTGGCTGTTAGCGTAAGGTCGTAAGTTGAATCAACTTCCATTTCTGCAATCTGATCTGTAAAATCTGCGTAACCTTCACAATCTGATTCGTTGTTAATGGTTGTAAGGTTAAATAAACGTAGACCGTCACCAGAATTACACTTCATAGAAGGTTGACAGTTTTGCTTTGTAATAATAACAGAAGTCTTATCATTCGAAGTGTCATTATCACCAGATAAAGATGTGTAAGCACTCAGGTTGTATGTTCCTAATGCGGTAAAATCCCCTGTTTGAGTAAATGTGTAAGACATTGAAGCGTTACCAGCTAAAGATCCAGCAATTACTTCTGTAACAACTGTTCCCTCTAAATCGTATGAAACATCAAAATTGGATTGAGATACTCCTCCAAAGTTATTTATAGTAACTATAATATTTTCTGTTCCGGTTAGATTTGTTCCTGAGACTGGAGATATAATAGCCGTTACACCAATATCGTTGGGTTCTAAATAAGTAACCGATTTTGTGCGAGAATCATTAGTATTATCTTCATCGCCAGACAAATTAGTTGCTGCTGTAATAGAGTAGGTTTGTCCCACTGTATTCATATTTGCAGTAGCCGTAAATGTATATTGAGCTATTGCAGCAGAGGCTATAGGCCCTGCAAAAATTTCTGAGATAACTGTTCCGCCATCTACTTGGAAGGTTACAGGAAAGTTAGCAGCACTGTTCTGTCCATAGTTAAAAATACTAACGGTAACTGTTTCACTGTTTGAAAGAGTTCCCGTTGATGGAGAATCGATGCTCACAACACCAACGTCATTATTGAAATTAGGAGCAATTTGGAAAACACCTACTACATCCTTTCTACCGTTATTCATATATTCATTAATAAACCAGAATTGTTTGTCATTTGCTGGATCGATATCAATTTTGCTATAATCTCCATAACGCAAGCCAGGAATGTTTTGGTTTCCTGCTGCAATCAATTCTTCAGTAATAGTCATTGTATTTATCGGGTCGTTAGCGTAACGTCCTGTATAATACGAACTTACTCTTTTTGTTGTTGGATCGGGTGTTGTTGGGCCAGCCATTGAGGTATAACCCATGGCAATGTTTCCTTGTACATCCATCATCATACTGGCGTGCCAAGCATGTTTTCCGTCTGGAGATGTATATGTACCTTCTTGAAAAATGGACCAAGGTTGTCCATCGCCTGATTGACGAAGCTCAAACCAACGTACACCTGCAAGTTCACCGCCTGTAGCATCTGTATCTACCACAAAGTTGAATACTGCTGAATTGTGTCCAGCAAATTTTCTGAATTGTGCTTGGTTCATAATTGTCGCTTGAAGTGCATCAATGGCTACGCCGCCATCTGGTTGAGTTAGGTTAGAGAAATTTCCACCATCAAAAACTGAAATAAATGGAGTTGTGATAATCTCGGTAGGAGCAGAAATAGTTGAATTTGCTGGGGTTGTCCAATCGACATCTACTGTCCAAAGTTTTACGTGATCTTGTGAAACGCCAGACCAAGCATCATCTTGTAAATATATAATTGGTAAACCTCCAGCAGCTGGTAAATTATTGTTTGAAACGTTTAAAGCTTGTGGGCTATAAAATCCACTAGTTATAATGCCTGGGAGTGGGAAACCAACTATTTGAGCCGTTGGATCACCAGCGAGCATTTTAGTTCTCTCAATTGCATAAATCTTATTTGTTGCAGAAGTATTGTCTGTCATATAATACCCATCGCTCCAAATTGATAATTTTTGGTAGTCATTAATTTGTGGAATGGTATAAACATACCATCCGTCATTTACAGGGTCTGGACCATCAGAAACAGCAATTTGTGCACCGCTACCTAAAAAGGTCATTACAAATCTATCTGCAGCATTATCATAGCTAATAGTTAAGTCGCAACATCCGCCATTTGGAAAAATGGTTGGGTTCGGGCTAATTTGGCCTGTTAATGGATTTCCGCTTTTGTCAAAAATTCTGAAGCCAGTGTTGAAAACCACTACTGCGTGGTTAGGCCCAACACCAATCGAAGGATCGGTAGGTTGTGAACTAGATGCCGCAGCATCAAAAATCAATGTTGGAGCTTTTCCATTAAGTAACTGTTCCATTTTATTAGGGTTACGTACAAAGTAGTCGTCTTCAATTTGAGGATCTTTTCCTGGCACGATTAAGTTTCTAGACGCTCTTCCGTCTTGCATAACTCTTTCTTTTACTCGAGCAGGAGCTAAATTGCTTTGGGAAGCGATTGAAGGGACGTGAACCATGTTGTCAATTTGACCTACAAAGGTTGCTTTGGTTTTTTCTTGAGCCTGTCCCTGAAAGAGAAAAGCGCAGAAAAATAGAAGTAATGTAATTTTAAGTTTCATTGTTAATGGTTTATTTTTGAGTTAATTTTTATTCAAGTGCCTAAAATACAGATTAGCTATAAAATGAAAAAGGGATTGGTTGCTTTTCTTCTATACTCACTACACATAGGAACCCGAAAAATCGGGTTTAATAATTTGAAAATTATCTAAGAGTATTTTCTCAAATTCTTTTTCTTTCCAGATTTGATTATCTAAAAAAAGAATTACTTGATTTC
>Ga0256845_1001560_pt1 | contig 18083 bp, 19 predicted proteins | sample RiftiametaG_FD_189101 | JGI IMG/M metagenome (GOLD analysis project Ga0256845, IMG submission 189101) | Tube worm associated microbial communities from hydrothermal vent at the East Pacific Rise, Pacific Ocean - Riftia | ecosystem: Host-associated > Annelida > Integument > Unclassified ...
CATTTGAAAGTACATCAACTACTGTTGCACTTGCATCTTCACTTACTGATTGTGCATCGTTTTGAGCTACTGGATTATCGTTTTGAGGATCAACTGTCAAGTTAACTGCAAGTACATTCTGTATTGGCAAACTTTCTTTATCTACTATAGGTACATCTGCTTCAAAGCCTACTCTATCAAGGTCATAAGAAGTATCTTCAAAATCTAATCTATCATGATAATAAGCATTACTTAATCCAGTAGCGTTATTTATACCATCTTCACCGGCGGCAGTGCCTTCTTCATCATTTGCTAACAGGGCTTCTACTTCGTCTATGGCACTTTGTGTATCTGTTAAAGTTACTTCTGGAGTATATGAGTTTAAGTAATCTTCACTTAAAGCTAGTGAAGTGTTTCCATCTATAACAATCTCTTTTCCATTGTTTAAAAGAATTGTTGCTTGGCTTGATGCCATTGCGTCTATAGTTTCATTTTCATGAATAACATCACCTTTTGAGAGTATTTTTACTGCTCCATCTTGTGTTGTTACTTTTACTATTCCAATTATCTCTTTTACTATTCCTATGACTTTTGACATGTTATAGCCTTTATGTAATTTTTATTACTGTTATATTACTACTTTCATGTCTTTAAGTCTATTGTACAAAGGTACATATTGTAGGAAAAAAGTTGAAGATTACTCCATCTTTTTTAATGTTTATGAATATTTTAAGTATCTATTCTTTTTGCTACGTATTTCAACCAAAAAAAACCAAATAGTCCTGCAAACAGTGAAGCTACTAAAATACCTACTTTTGCCTGAAATATTAGTTCTAGATTTCCTAAAAATGCCAAATCTGCAACAAATATTGACATAGTAAAACCAATACCACCGAGAAATGAAACACCAAGAATTTGACTCATAGTACTTCCAACTGGCAGTCTTGCAATGCCAAGCTTTATAGATAGCCATGAAACACCAAAGATACCCAAAACTTTTCCTAGTATAAGACCTGCTATGATTCCCAATGAAACTGGTTTAACTATAGTAGTCCCTAGAGAGCTAAAGTCTATTGCTATACCTGCATTTGCAAGTGCAAAAAGAGGTATGACAACTAAAGCAACGACCAAGTGCAAATCATTTTCTAATCTTGCTGATGGTGTCCCTACTGAATCTATCTTGTCTTTTATGTTTTGTAAGATTGCTTTTTGTTTTTCATGCATTGTGTGATCTTCACCAACTTCGTACTCATCATACTTATCAAGCAACTCTTTTGTATTTTTAGTGAAATTTGACGGATGAAGTTTTGGTTTTGAAGGTATTGCCATAGCCGCAATTACACCTGCTATAGTGGCATGAACACCTGATTCGAGCATAAAAAACCACATAATGAAACCCATTATAAAGTATGGTAAAATCATATGAATTCCAACTCTGTTAAAAAGTATCATAACTAAAAATGACCCACTAGCTAAAAGTAAAGGTAACATGTTTATGGTATCGGTATAAAATATAGCTATAACTAAAACAGCACCAAGATCATCTACAATTGCTAGAGCCACAAGAAATGTTACAAGTGTAGTTGGAACTCTTTTACCTAAAAGAACCAAAGCACTAATAGCAAAGGCAATATCTGTTGCCATAGGGATTCCCCATCCAACTGCACCCTCGCCACCTGCATTGATACCAACATAAATCAGAGCAGGAATAACCATGCCACCAACAGCAGCCAATATTGGCAAAATTGCTACTTTTATGTTTGAAAGTTCACCAACAAGAATCTCCCTTTTTATCTCTAAACCGATGATAAAGAAAAATATTGCCATAAGACCATCATTTATCCAATGATGAATACTGTTTGATAGTTTCCAAGAGCCTACATTAAAGTCTATATTTGTATGAAAAAAGTGTGCATAACCATCTGCTAACGGACTATTTGCAAGTATAAGAGCAAAAACTGTCATGAACATCAAAACTAAACCTGTAGTTGTTTGCGCATGCAAAAAGTGTTCAAATGGTGTAGAAACCTTGTTAAAGGCTTTCTCCCATGGGGCGTATAGCTTTTTCATATTAATTTCAACCTCTCCAATACTGAAGCCTCATGAGCTCCTAAACCTTCTGTACGTGCTATTAGAGCGCACTCTTTTCCAATCTCTTTTATGCCCTCTTGACTCATACTTATGATAGAAGATTTCTTCAAAAAGTTTTCTACACCAAGTGGAGAATAAAACTTTGCAGTTCCTCCTGTTGGTAGAGTATGATTTGGTCCCGCTATATAATCGCCAATCGGCTCGGGGGTGAATCTACCCATAAAAATAGCTCCCGCATGTTTTATCTTAGGAAGCAAATCAAAAGGATACTGCGTCATTACCTCAAGATGCTCTGGTGCTATCTCGTTCATAAGATTTACAGCCTCTTCCATATCACGTGTCACTATGATAGCTCCACGCTCTTTTATGGAAGCCATTGCTATCTCTTTTCTATTTAGTTTTTCTAGCCACTCATATACTTTTTTACTAGTTTCATCAGCTATGCGTTGTGATGGTGTAATCAAAATTGAACTTGCCATCTCATCATGCTCTGCTTGACTTAGTAAGTCTATAGCTAAAAAGTTTGTATCACTACTCTCATCTGCTAAAATTCCTATCTCACTTGGTCCTGCGATCATGTCAATATTTACTTCACCAAAAACAAGTTTTTTAGCAGTTGCAACAAAAATATTACCCGGTCCTGTTATTACATCTACTTTTGAGATAGTTTTGGTACCATAAGCCATAGCTGAGATTGCACTAGCTCCTCCAACTTTATAAGCTTTTTTGATGCCACAAAGATGCATAGCTGCTAAAAGAAGTGAGTTAAGTTCATTGCATGGTGCTGGTGTACAAACTACTATCTCTTTTACTCCAGCTACTATTGCAGGAATTGCATTCATAAGAAGGCTACTTGGATAGGCAGCTTTCCCTCCGGGAATATAAAGACCAGCTCTATCAACTGGAGTCACTTTTTGCCCTAAAACATTTCCATTTTCTTCATAGTCTAACCAAGAAGTTGGTTTTTGTTTTTGATGATACGCTTTGATTCTATCATACGCAAGTTGTAGTGCTTTTTTAAGCTCAATATCAAGCTCATCATAGGCTTTTTTCATAGACTCACAAGATATTTGCAACTCTTCATCACTCTTTGGAGTCCACATATCAAACTTTTCTATGTGTTTCTTAAGAGCTTCATTGCCATCTTTTTTTATCTCAGAGATTATATCAAGAACTATTTTAGATACATTGTCCATGTCCATATGTCCACGCTTTAGTAACTCTTCAAATTCTTTTTTAAAATTTTTATCTTCTGTTTTTATCTGTTTCATATTTTCTTTCATACCTCTGCTTCATCGATTCATTACCCAATACTCCACCTTGATGAATATATATGGGTGTTCCTTCTAACCCTTCTACATGTAAGAGAAACTTTATCCATCCAACTGGGTCATACATCAAATCGAATGTAATTCCCATATCTTCTTGTAACTCTTTCCAAAGCTCATAAGACTCTTTATACAATTTCCCATAATGATACTTTTTTTGAGAACTTAAAATAATAGGAAAAGAATCTTCACTTATCTCTTTAAACTGCTCTTTTAAATACTCATCATCACCAACTGTACTACATGTAAAAACTCTAAACGGTAGATTTTTTTGTAAAAATAGTGCCGTTGTTCCCGTTCCTGATGGCAGATATATATATGGGTTTTCAATACCCTCTTTCTCTATATCTTTTTTTAACTCATCAGCTAAGACTTTTACACCAAACTCTGCCTCTTTTTGTCTTCCACCCTCTTCTACAATCAAGTCGCTATTACTATTATACATGTAGGTATCTTCTCTTCTTTGTAAACTCTCTATAATCTCCATATCATTTTCTAAAGCATACTTGTAGTTTCCTACAGGATTTTGTTTTAAAAAGTCTGGTATATGATTACAAAAATATACAAACTTCCAACCTCTCATACGAGCCATAACAGAGAGTGAATACATAGCATTTGATTGGTTTGAACCGTACGAAACAACACGCTTTACATGTGGAAATTTTTGGTTCAAAAACCAGTGAAATTTTCTAGCTTTATTACCAGAAAAGTCTACATGTAAAGCATCGTCTCTTTTAACATATATCTCCCTACCTCTAAAAGTATGCTTCTCAAAAGGTGAAGGAGAAAATGTCATTTAGTTCCTATTTAAACAGTTCAAGTCACTAAAAGCACGATTCAATCTAGCTATAGTAGCCTCTTCAGCTGCTCTTAACCATTTTCTTGGATCATAGTACTTTTTGTTTGGCTTATCGTCACCATCAGGGTTTCCAATTTGGGCTTGAAGGTATGCTGAGTTTTTCTCTATATAACCTTTAGTCCCTTCCCAAAAAGACCACTGCGTATCAGTATCAATGTTCATCTTTATGACGCCATACTCTATAGCTTCTCTTATATCAGCTAACTCACTTCCACTTCCACCATGAAAAACAAAATTAACAGGCTTTTCAGAAGTAGCAAACTTCTCTTGTATAAACTTTTGAGAGTTATCTAGTATTTTTGGAGTCAAATGAACATTGCCAGGTTTATATACACCGTGAACATTGCCAAATGAAGCAGCAATGGTAAAATTAGGGCTAATTGCCATCAACTTTTCATAAGCATAAGCCACATCTTCTGGCTGAGTATAAAGTGCTGAGTTATCAAGATGTGTATTGTCTACTCCATCTTCTTCACCACCAGTACAACCAAGTTCAATCTCAAGTGTCATACCAATTTTACTCATGCGTTTATGATACGCTTCACATGTAGCTATATTCTCTTCTAAACTCTCTTCAGAGAGGTCAATCATATGAGAGCTATACAGAGGCTTTCCAGTTTTTTCAAAGTGAGCTTCACTAGAATCAAGAAGAGCATCTATCCAAGGTAGAAGCTTTCTTGCAGCGTGATCAGTATGAAGTATAACTGGTACACCATAAGCCTCAGCTACAGTATGTACATGTAGAGCTCCACTAATAGCTCCCAAGATTCCTCCATCAGTGCTATTGAGACCTTTTCCGGCATAAAACTGTGCTCCACCGCTTGAAAATTGAATTATAATAGGAGAGCCTACATCTTTTGCAGATTCTAAAACAGCATTTACAGAACTTGTACTTACAACATTTACTGCTGGAAGTGCATACTGATTTGCTTTTGCTACTTCAAAAACTTTAGTAACATCATCACCACTTAAAACTCCTGGTTTTACAAAATCAAATAGTGCCATGTTGTACCTCTTATTTCATAACTATTTTAGCTTTTTTTCTCAAATCTTTTGCTTTTTTAGCAACATCTTTACGGAATTTTTCCATTTTTAGTCCATTTTCAATCTGAACTTTTGCATCAGCAAATTTAACTTTTTCTCCACCTTTTTTGTCTTCTGTTAAAATTACATGGTAACCAAACTGAGTCTTAACTGGAGTTTTTGTAACTTCACCTTTACTTTGACCAAATGCAGCTTCACTGAAAGCTCCTACCATTTGTTTCTTATTAAACCAACCTAAATCACCACCATTTGCACCACTTGGTCCTGTTGACTTTGTTTTTGCTAATTCTATAAACTTTTTTGTTAAAGCTTCGCCTTTAAGTCCACCAAGATCTTTAATGATTACTTTTGCAGTTGCTTCATCTGCAACAACAATATGTCTTGCTTTTGCAGTTGCTGGTTTAACAAACTTGTCTTTGTTTTTATCAAAATATGCTTTTGCATCTTTTTGAGAAACCTTAATTTTTTCAAATACTCTCTTCATCCAAATTTCAAGTGCTAAATCACCTTTAATAGCCTCTAAAGTTTTTTTATACTCTATATCTTTTTCTATACCTGACTTAAAAGCCTCTTTTGCTAAGAGTTTTCTCTCAATTGCTTGGTCAATAACTCTTTTTTGTTGCTCTGGTTGTAGTGTTTCATACTTAGCTCCAGGCATTGCTCTCATAAGGCTTGCTATATCTTTATCTGTAACTTCAACACCATCTACTGTTGCATATACTGCTGCATTTAGACTAACACCCATCGCAATTGTTACCAAACTTCCTATAATAACTTTTCTCATACTATTCCTTGATCTTAAATTTGTACTATTTTACTAATGTTTCAATTAAAACTTGATTATATATCATAAATCTAAACAATTAATTAACATTTTGGTACAATACTAGCAAAATATTTTCTCTGCTATAGTAGTAGCTTTAGCTGAAGGGAATTTAGCTTGTACTTGTTCAAGCTAAAGGAGAAATAAGATAAAAAAAGCCACCAAAACAGAAATTAGTGAAATAAAAAATATCTTTATAAAAAATTATACTGATGCCGTCACTGAGCTTAACTATAAAAACCTATATGAACTCATAATTGCTGTTATGCTATCGGCACAATGTACTGACAAAAGAGTCAACATCATAACTCCTGCTCTATTTGAAAAATATCCTGATATTCAAAAGCTTAATAATGCAGATTTAAATGAAGTAAAAAACATCATAAAATCTTGCTCATTTTTTAATAACAAAGCAGTAAATCTAATAAAAATGGCAAACAGAGTTATAGAGCATTACAATGGAGAGATTCCTCTAAATGAAAAAGATTTAATTACCTTAGCCGGAGTTGGACAAAAAACTGCTCATGTAGTTATGATAGAGTATGCTGGTGCAAATCTTATGGCTGTTGATACTCATGTCTTTAGAGTAGCTCATAGACTTGGTCTTAGTAGTGAAAAAACTGCAATAAAAACAGAAAAAGAGTTAACAAAAAAATTCAAAAATGATCTGCACATACTCCACCAAGCAATGGTTCTATTTGGACGTTATATATGCAAAGCCATTAAACCAAAATGTGAAAGTGAATGTTTTCTAAAAGACTATTGTAAAACAAAAAAAAGTTTTAAAGTAGGATAAAATAAAATGAAAAATGTAATAATTATCAAAAATGCCAAAAATGGCACAAAAATGTCACATTTTTATTGTATAATTTCTACAGGAAGAGGATCTTTACACTTATCCACAATCCATAATCCGCTACCTCTTCCGAATTTTCCAATTTATGAACTATTATTTGAGATTATATACCCTTTTAGGAATATACTATCTATTAGATTTTCAGTTAACTTATTTCTCACACGTCTAACTAAACTTCTAAGTGTAGGAATAGGTATATCTTCGCTGTCCCATACATTTTTTAAAATATCTGCATATGAAACAATACTATTTATATTTGCAACCATATAAGCAAAAATTTCACCTTCTCTTTCAGTAAATTTCACCTTCTCTTCCAAGAAAAACAACTCTTTTGCTTTAAGATTGTAAGTATAATTTTCACCGAGCTCAATTATCTCCCCACTAATCTCTTTTTGCTCTTCTTTAAATCTAGATACTGCCATTCTAATAGTAATATTGAGCTGATTTTCATCTAAAGGTTTAACAATATAACCATATGGTTTTGTCGCTTGTGCACGTTGTAACGTTTCACTATCACTATGTGACGTAAGATATATTACGGGAATTTTGTGCTGTTTTTGAATAAGCTCTACAATTTCAGTTCCATCAGAACTACCCTTAAGCTTTATATCCATCAATACTATATTTGGCTTATACTTTTCAACATAAAAAATAGCCTCTTCAGTGGTATTAGCCACCTCATCAACTATATATCCAAATCTTTCTAAACCTTGTTGAATATCCATTGCTATGATAGTCTCATCTTCTACAATAATTACATGAATATTGTATTTTAACCCGTTACTGTATCTATCCATTTAATTGAACATCCTTCTGAATTTTTCTGTAAAGCTGGTGAGGGTTGTTGTCCAAATAAAGATATAACAGCCTCTCTTAAATCTTCACCATTAACACTTCTTGCATCGTGCCAATTATCGTCCAATCTACCATGGTAATAAAGCTCTGCAGATTCATCAAACAAAAATATATCGGGCGTACAAACAGCACCTAGTGATTTAGATACACTTTGATTAACATCAACAAGATATGGAAAAGTTATATCGAACTCCTTTATCTTGTCACGCATATGAGCAGGACTATCTTCCGGGTAATTTGGGTGTATATTTGGGTTTATAGCCACTGTATTTATATCGAGCTTTTTTGCAAACTCAGCTACCTCTTGAAGTCTTTCCCAAATAGCATTTGAGTATGGGCAGTGATTACACATAACAGCTATAATCATTCCACCTTTGCCAAAGTTTTCTTTTGAACTGAACTCTTTTCCAGCACTATCTTCTATTACAAAATGCTCTAGTTCTTTTCCTAACTCTATCTCAGTTGACTTCATTAATGCCATAAATTATCCTTTCTACAACTTTGCTAATTCTCTTTACTGAATCTAAATCACACTCTTCTCTAAGAGAGTGAGGAAATCTTATTGTAGGTCCAATAGCAACTGCTTCAATCTTTTTAGATTGTCTTTGTATAAGTATACCACACTCCAAACCAGCATGTATCGCACAAAAACTTGCATCATCATATACTTTTAACATTTCAGATTTAACAACATTTGCAAAATCACCAACATCAGGAACCCATGGCTCATGTCCATCACTCTGGCTTGTTTTACAACCTATAAGCTGAAAAAAGGATTCAGTTTCACTAGAAAGAGTAATCAAATCTTTATTTTTCATTGCTCTTGCAGCACAATCAATTTGTAAAACTCCATCTTCCATACGAACAACACCTAGATTGATACTTGTTGATGGTATATTTAAACTTTTATCAAAGCCTCTTACTCCTTGAGCAAAAGCATTTAATGCTTTAACTATCTTTTGTCCATCTTTTATGTATTCTCTTTTATATTCAATTTTTTCTACGCTTAAAGCACTATTGACTAACTCTATCTCTTTACATGTAGCTACTACTGCTCTTGCATTTTTAGATATGGAGTTTCTTACCTCTCCACCTTCTACATGTAAGAGTTTCAAATCATGTTTTTCTAACTCTTCAGCCAAAATTTTTATAGCTGAATCTATACCTTTGTCTATGTCCACGCCAGAGTGTCCACCAACTAAATTTCTAATACTAATTTCATAAATTTTTTCATCTTTATCTAAAGGAAGATACTCTAAAATAAGCTTTGAAACTATATCTGTGCCACCTGCACAACCTATGTATATCTCTCTTTCCTCTTCTCCATCAAGATTTAAAAGTTTGTGTGATGTTAATTCTAACTCTAATCCTGAAGCACCTATAAGTCCAACTTCTTCGTCATTTGTAAAAAGGCACTCTAAATTATCAAACTTTTCCATAACAGAAAACATAATTGCCATTCCCATGCCATTGTCAGCTCCAAGTGTAGAGTTCTTTGCTCTTAAAATTCCTTGCTCTTCAATCAACTCTATTTTAGATACATCTCCTAAACAGACCATATCATAGTGTGACTGTAAACAGACTTTTGGTGTACCTTTTTGGCAAAGTATGTTTCCTGCTTTATCAAAACTTACTTTATAGCCTAAATTCTTAGCAATATTTATAATTTTTTCTTTCATAACATCAGTTTTGAAACTACATCTTGGTGTTGCCGTTATTGTTCTAAAATACTCTAATACTTTACTCATCATATTCCTTATCAATGTTTAAAACATATAATGGTATTATAACCACCATGAAAAAGATATTAATTTTAATTTTACCATTTTTATTTAGCGGTTGTCTTTATGTAAACGACAGAGGCATAGATACTCATTACTACAATAACTGTAAAGAGTATTATGACAGTATGGGTATTTACCACAAAACATGTGATGAAAACCTCATAGAATTCCAAAATTTAAAAGACGCAACCAAATAATGAATTTAGATAGCATAAGATATGAAAAAAGTAAATGTTTTAACTGGAAAGACAACAAAGTACGTAAATCCATAGTTAATAATCTCCCAATGATAGATAATTGCTTCATAGAGCTAAAAGAGAAAGTAACCCTTACATGTAAAGATATTAGCAAAGAAGATATGGACAAAGTACATCAGAGTGCTTTAGGTCTTCGTCCTTGGAGAAAAGGACCTTTTCAAGTATTTGATACTTTTATAAACACAGAGTGGAAAAGTTTTATAAAGTACAATCTAATCAGACCTCATTTTAATCTAAAAGATAAGATTGTAGGCGATATTGGTTGTTCAAATGGCTACTATCTTTTCCGCATGCTTGAGGATAAACCAAAAAAAATAGTCGGTTTTGACCCAAGTGCACTTTGTAAAATGCAATTTGATTTTATTAATCACTTTGCTAAAACAGATATAAAATTTGAGCTTTTAGGAGTAGAACACTTACCTTTTTATGAACACAAATTTGATATACTTTTTTGTCTTGGAGTTCTTTATCATAGAGCAAATCCAGTCAACACACTCAAAGAGCTATGTAACTCTCTAAATAAAAATGGAGAAGTCATTTTAGATACCTTTATGATAGACGGTGATGAGCCTTATGCCCTTTGTCCTGCTAAAACTTACTCAAAAATACCAAATATATACTTTGTTCCAACCATAAAAGCACTTCAAAACTGGAGTGAAAAAGCCAAATTTAGCTCTTTTGAAGTACTTGAAATAAAAAAAACAGATACGAATGAGCAAAGAAGAACAGATTGGATACTAGGAGAGAGTTTGGGTGACTTTTTAGACCCTTCTAATCCTGAAGTAACAGTTGAAGGATACCCTGCACCAAAACGTGTCTACGTTAAACTTAAAAAGTAATTTACCGATATTAGAAATATATACTACAAAAGCAAGGAAGCTTTATGGCTGAAGAAGCAGTTCAAGAAATAAAAATTGAAGATGACAACATTGAAGAAGATTTTAGTAATGCCTTTGGTGATGAAGAAGAAAGAGAATCTCTTCATAATATAGATGAAAAAAAAGAAGACCTAAAGACTCACTCAAAAATACGCAGTAATCTTTGTGGAACAATCATAAAACTCGATACTGGATATTCTAAAACAACACTTCAAACTACAAAAGAGATGGTTTTAGATGACTTAGGATTGATTCATAGTGGATTTGTCTTTGGAGCAGCTGATTATGCTGCTGCAGTAGCAGTCAATGAACCAAATGTTGTTATCATAGGCTCTCGCTCCAAGTTTTTAGCACCTGCTAAAATAGATGATTTGATTGAGTTTGAAGCAAAAGCAAAATTTGAAGATAGTAGAAAACGTGAAATAAAAGTATCTGGTTTCATAAATGAAGTCAAAATATATGAAGGAGTATTTCAAGCTATTGTACTAGAACAGCACATCTTCAAAACTAAAATAAAAAACGCAGGACGTTCATATCGTTAATTCTCTCTAAATCATATTTAACCACATAGGTAAAACTCTTTGTTCGGCTTTTACACTTGTTGGTTCACCATGCCCTGGATATATAGTCCAATTTTCTTCTACATGTAAGAACTTTTCAATACTCTTCTTCATGTCATCAGGACTACTATAAGGAAAATCTACTCTACCAATAGAGCCTTTAAAAACAAAATCTCCACTAAAAAGTGCATCTCCAATAAGAATAGCACTGCAACCTGGAGTATGTCCTGGAAAATGAAGGTATTTTACTCTAATACCATTTATATCAAACTCTTGGTCACCCACAACTAAAGTATCAGCCTGACTTGGTGGAGTTCCTTGTCCGAAAGGGTCATCTTTTAACATAAACTCATCATCTTTTGGAACATAAATAGGGATATTTAATTTCTCTTTTAACTCCTTATTTGACCAAACATGATCAAAATGTCCATGAGTATTCAAAATTGCAACTGGATTTTTTGTATTTTTTAAAACCCAATCAGTAGCATCCATGCCTGGGTCAATTATAAAATCTTTTCCATCCACTTCTACTACGTAGCAGTTTGTTTGGTACATTCCCATTGGCTCATAAACAATTTTCATAAATACGCCTTTTTTTATTTTTATTATAGCAAAATTTTAATCTTAAATAAAAAAGTTACTATTAAAAGAATTTATTAATATTTTCTTTAGTATACTATCATAATGAATAAATATACACTAATAGAAAATTATCTTGTCAAATTTTTAAAAGACGAAGTTTTAAAAACTGGTCTTAAAAATGCAGTGATTGGACTTAGTGGAGGCATTGACTCTGCTGTAGTTGCTGTTCTAGCTCAAAAAGCTTTTGGTGAGAACTTTTTAGCAGTTATGTTGCCTAGTTCTAGTTCATCTCAAAGTAGTTTTGATGATGCTGATGAGCTTTGCAAAAAATTTGATATAAAAAACCGTTCAGTATACATAGGTAACTTAGTAGAAACTTACTTCAAAAATGAAAAATTATCAAATCTTAGAGTGGGTAACTTTAGTGCGAGAATGAGAATGTCAGTTCTATACGATATCTCAGCACAAAATTCAGCTCTTGTTTTAGGCACTAGCAACAAAAGTGAACTTCTTTTAGGTTATGGTACTATGTTCGGTGATTTAGCAAGTGCACTCAACCCTATAGGCGATATGTATAAAACAGAAGTATTTGAGTTTGCAGAGCATTTGGATGTTCCAAAAACAATTATAAAAAAACCTCCAACTGCAGACTTATGGGAGGGTCAGAGTGATGAAGAAGATTTAGGGTTTAGTTATGCCCAACTTGACTTAGCACTAAAAGCATTTGTAGATGAGAGATTAAGTAAAGAAGAGTTACTAGAAAAAGGTTTTAAAGACGAACTAGTTGATTTAATCATTACTAAGATTTATCACAATCAATTTAAAAGAAAACAACCAATAATAGCAAAACTAGGGAACCGGACGATAGGACATGACTTCTTGTACCCAAGAGATATAAAGTTATAAAACAATAGGAGATACAGATGAAAGACATTCCATTTTATAAGCCGTCAATTGACAATAATGAAAGAAAACTTATCAATGAGGTTTTAGAGTTAAGTGAAAATTCAAAGATAGAAGAGTTAGAAAAAAACTTTTCAAACTACATTGGGTGTGAACACTCAGTCTCTACATGTAACGGTACAGCAGCTATGCATTTAGCTATGTGTGCTTTGGATCTTAAGCGTGGTGATAAGATAATTTGTTCAGTAAATTCATTTCCTTCAGTTGCTGAAGTTGTAAGACATTTTGATGCGGAGCCTATCTTTGTTGATATAGATAAAGATGATTTCAATATGGATATGAGTGAACTTGAAAAAGTCCTTGAAAAAAGTAACCATAAAAAACTAAAAGCTATTTTTGTTACACACGTAGCAGGTCAAGTTGCAAATCTTGATAAAATTTATGAACTTGCAAATATATATGGTGTCAAAGTAGTAGAAGATGCTTCTCAAGCACTTGGTGCAACCTATAAAGGTAAAAAAATAGGAACAACTGGCTCTGATATAGCAACTTTCAGATTTTCACCACAGATGAAAAATGCTATCGCAAGTGCTGGAATGATGACCACAAACAATGAAGAGTTAATGCAGAGAGCCAAACTACTTAGAAACCATGCAATTGTAAGCGATGGTTGGGATAGATTTGGTAACCTTGGTTATGTTTATGATGTAGTTGATATTGGTCTAAAATACGACCTCAATGAGTTAAATGCAGCTTACTCAGTTGCTCAACTAAAGAAAAATGATACTTTTATAAATAGAAGACTTGAAATAGCATCTATCTATAACAAAGAATTAAAAGATTGTCCTCATGTCTCAACTCCTATTAAAAAAAGTGATCATATATATAATGAATACATTATAAAGATAGATAAAAATAGAGATAGTTTTGCAAAAGAGTTGAGTAAAAACGGCATATTTACATCTTTACACTTTATACCACTTCATCTTTTAAGTTACTACAAACAAAAATATAGCCTAAGAGTAAATGACTTCCCAAATGCACTAACAAACTATCAGCAGATTCTTTCTATACCAATATATACAGGTCTTACAGATAAAGAGGTCTACTACATATGTGAACAGATAAAAGAGATTGCTAAAACACGTGTTTAACAAACAAAGCTTTATATTTTGGGTGGAAGATTATCTTTTCCACCCTACTTCCTTCCTTCAATTTTTTCTATTGTTTGTACTCTGTCCTTTTAGTATCATCTACTCTATCATAGTTCTCTCAAAACGAGCTTTTTCAAAAAAAGTTAAACCACCTATACCTGTTGTTAGCATTGGAAATCTTACCATTGGGGGAAGTGGAAAAACACCGTTTCTAATCTCCTTGGTTAAAGAGTACAAAAATATAGCCATAGTTCTAAGAGGCTACGGAAGAGACTCAACTGGGCTACATGTAGTAACTTGTACCACAGACATAAAAATAAGTGGTGACGAAGCTATGCTTTATGCTTTATCGCTTCCAAATGCAACAGTCATAGTAAGTGAAGATAGACTTGAAGCGATAGATTATGCTCATAAACTAGGTCTAAAAGCGGTTTTTTTAGATGATGGCTTTTCAAAATCATTTATCAAAAAATTTGACATTCTTATTCGCCCAAATCCAGAACCAAAACTAAACTTCACACTTCCTAGTGGAGCATATAGGGAACCTAAATTTCTCTATAAAAATGCAGATTTAATAGTAGAGGAAAACATAGACTTTAAAAGAGAAGTCACACTAAAAAAGCCTACTGAAAAAATGCTCTTAATAACCGCTATTTCAAAGCCACAGAGACTAGATAAATATTTACCAAAAAATCTTGTAGGAAAAATTCACTTTATAGACCACTACATGTACACAAAAAAAGAGCTTGAAGATCTAATGAAAAAGCACACTGCAACCTCAATCTTAACTACCCAAAAAGATATGGTAAAAATGAGAGAGTTTGACTTAAAATTATCTATATTGGAGTTACATGTAGAAATAAATTCCAATATAAAAGATAAAGTAAACGAATATTTAGCCAATTTTAGATAAAATGCCACTTTTAAAAGGGGTACATTGTGCAAAAAAAGATTCAACAAGTAAAAACATTATTAGACGCTCTTCCATATATAAAAACATTTAAAAAGAAAACTATTGTCATTAAATATGGTGGTTCAGCTCAGATAAATAGCATACTAAAAGATAGATTTGCGCAAGATATAATACTGCTATATTTAGTAGGATTAAGACCTATCATAGTGCATGGTGGTGGTAAAAAAATCAATGATATGCTAGAAAAACTAAAAATCAAAAGCGAATTTAAAGATGGCTTTCGTGTAACAAATGAACAAGTGATGGAAGTTGCTGAGATGGTTCTAAGTGGAAATATAAACAAAGAGATAACTACACTACTAAATCACCATGGCGGAAAAGCTATAGGCATCACTGGGAAAGATGCAAACTTCATAAAAGCAAAACCTTTAAAAGATGGTAAATATGGGCTTGTTGGAAAAATCACAAAAATAGATAAAAAAGTACTAAAAAATCTTCTAAAAGAGGGGTTTATTCCAGTTATTGCTCCAATTGCTAGTGGAAATGACGCAACACACGCAGGCTACAACATAAATGCAGACCTATGTGCAAGTAAAATTGCAGCTGCAGTTAAAGCCGAAAAAATAATCTTTCTAACAGATACAAAAGGTATCTTAAGCAAAGAGGGACAACTCATAACTACACTAGGCAAAAAAGAGGCAGATAGACTAAAAGAAGATGGAACAATAACTGGTGGAATGCTACCAAAAGTAGATGCTTGTTTAGAAGCTCTTAAGGGCGGGGTAAAAAGTGCTCAAATCATAGATGGTAGAGTAGAACACTCTTTACTACTTGAGCTTTTTACAAGTGATGGAATTGGGACAATGATAAAGGAAAAGATTTAATTATGTTTATAGAGACTAGAGGAAACAATGGAATAAAAGCTAAAAGTGTGGAGTTTTCATATGCAATTATGAATCCAAGTGCTAGTTTTGGAGGGCTTTACGTTCCTGAAAAACTACCAAAGATAGACTTTGATTTTTTGCAACTTGCAACTAAAAAAAGCTTCAAACAGATAACACTTGATGTGCTTGAGCTTTTTAATATAGATATTGATAAATCTGTTTTAGAAGAAGCTGTAAGTCTATATGATAACTTTGATAATAAAGAGAACCCAGTTCCACTCAGACAAATAAAAAATGATCTTTTTGTAAATGAGCTTTACCACGGACCAACTCGTGCTTTTAAAGATATGGCTCTTCAACCTTTTGGTCATATACTCTCAAACGTAGCACAAAAACAGAATCAAGACTACTTAATCTTGGCAGCAACTAGTGGTGACACAGGACCAGCTACACTTGATACTTTTGCAAACAAAAAAAACATAAAAGTAGCTTGTCTTTATCCAAATGGTGGAACAAGTGACGTTCAACGTCTTCAAATGGTAACCCAAGAGGGGAAAAACCTAAAAATTATAGGCATAGAAGGAAACTTTGATGATGCACAAAATGCACTTAAAACTCTTCTAGCTTCACAAACTTTCAAAGAGAAATTAGAAAAATCAAATATAAAACTAAGTGCTGCAAACTCGGTGAACTTTGGACGTATAATTTTCCAAATTATCTACCATATTTTTGCGTATGTTTCACTACTAAAACAGAATTGTCTTAGTCTTGGAGAGAGTTTTTATCAGATAGTTCCTAGTGGAAACTTTGGAAATGCACTTGGAGCATACTATGCTAAAAAAATGGGACTTCCAATAGAAAAGATACTCATAGCATCAAATATAAACAATATACTTACTGATTTAATAACAAAAGGTGAATATGATTTAAGAGAACGTGAACTTCTTCTTACAACAAGCCCTGCTATGGATATCCTCATCTCTTCAAATGTAGAAAGAGTTTTGTTTGACAAATATGGAGCTAGTAGATGTAAAGAGATGATGGAAGAACTAAAAGAGAACAAACACTACAAACTAAGCAGTGATGAGTTAAAAGCTCTTCAAGAAGATTTTAGTGCTGTTTACTGTGATGATGATTTTGCAAAACAGATTATAAAAGAGTTTGCTAGTGAAGACTACATTATGGACCCACATACTGCGACTTGTCTGAAAGCATACAATGAGCTCAAAGAGAAAAATATACCTTGTGTATTGTGTTCAACTGCTGAGTGGACAAAGTTTGCTCCAACTATGTTAAATGCTATTAAAAGTGATGATATTAAGTATAGTGACAAAGAAGCACTAGAAGGTATAAACAACTCTTTACATGTAAAGACTCCAGAGTGTATTAGCTCACTATTTGAAAAAAAGGTTTTACACGACAAAGTTGTTGTCAAAGCAGATATTGAAAAAGAGATTTTGGAGTTCATAAAATGATAATTATTCCCGCTCGCATGGCATCCAACAGATTTCCAAATAAGATTTTAGCAAATATAAATGGCTTCCCTATGGTAATAGCAACTGCAAAAAGAGTTGAGAGTTTAGATAGAGTTGTGATTGCTACAGATTCACAAGAGGTTATAAACTTAGCTAAAGATTATGGGTTTGATGCTGTTATGACAGGAAATCATCACCAAAGTGGAACTGATAGAATTAATGAGGCTGCTAGTAAACTTAATATAAGTGAAAATGAAGTCATAGTTAACGTTCAAGCAGATGAGCCTTTTATAGAGCCTGAAGTTGTGCAAAGTGTCATTGATAGAGTAAAAAATAGTGACTGCTTTATGGCAAGTTGTTATAAACTTATAGGAAAAGAGTTTGCAGATGATCCAAACCATGTAAAAGTGATAACAGATGCAAACCAAAACGCTATCTACTTTTCACGCAGTAAAATTCCTTATGATAGGGAAGAACATTTAGAATACTTTGGTCATCTTGGGATTTATGGATTTACCAAAAAATCTCTTAAAGAGTTTTGTGAACTTGAGGCTGCTCCACTTGAAAATATAGAAAAATTAGAGCAACTTAGAGCTATATATCATGGTAAAAAGATAGCTATGGTAAAAGTGCAGAGTGAAAGTTTTGGAATTGATACTAAAGAAGACTTAGAAAAAGCGTTGGCATACTTTAAAGCTTAACCTATACCAACACCATCAAATTCATCATCTTTTTTGTTAAAAACATACGCTTCCATAGGATTTTCACCAACTTGAAAGATGATTTTACATGTATCAAAATCTGTCTTTTTAAGACCTTTTGATACAACATCTAAGATATATGCTTTTGTATTTTCCA
>Ga0256845_1001561_pt1 | contig 18082 bp, 12 predicted proteins | sample RiftiametaG_FD_189101 | JGI IMG/M metagenome (GOLD analysis project Ga0256845, IMG submission 189101) | Tube worm associated microbial communities from hydrothermal vent at the East Pacific Rise, Pacific Ocean - Riftia | ecosystem: Host-associated > Annelida > Integument > Unclassified ...
ACAGTTTGAAAAACGCCGGGTAAAAAAACGTTACGTGGCCCTCCTTGAGGGTCTCATACACGAAGATAAAGGAGAGATACACCTACCGTTTCGCCTCGACCCGGCAAACAGACCACTGCAGGTATATGATCCCCAAAAGGGGAAAATGGGTGTGACACTCTGGGAAATTATCGGCCACGAAAAAAACACAACCCGAGTTGCATTCACCCCGCTCACAGGCAGAACTCACCAGCTTCGCGTGCATTCCGCCCACCCACTGGGACTGGGTACTCCAATAGTAGGCGACAGTCTCTACGGCTCAGGTAGTGACGGCGATAAAATGTTCCTGCACGCCACATATCTTCGTTTTTTCCATCCGATTACAGACACACCTGTTGAGTTTCACAGCCCCACACCATTCTAAAAAACCATACTCTTTATAAAATCCAATAAAAATGCACCTTACCCTTTGAAAATATTCTAATTGTAACATACAATACGATATCTTTTAAAACAGCGTAACCAGTCAACTCCATCTGGATCAATCAGTGAAAATACGCACACAACTCACCCTCTATCTAGGACCATTCGTCCTTATCATCGTTGCCGCCATTTTTGGCCTGAACTATTACCTGGCTCGCAATGCTCTTATACAAAAAGCAAAAGACGATCTCATAAGAATTGAACAAAGCATGGGCCGGTCTTCCGACGCCCTGCTCAGCACAGCAATCGTTAATTATCTGCGGGGTATTACGGAGGCCAACCTTGATATAATCGAAGAGTATTACGCAAAATATCGAACCGGAAAAATAACCGAGCAGGAGGCAAAAGATGCCATTCATTCTCATTTTCTTACAGAACATGTAGGAAAAAGTGGCTATCCCGTTGCCATCAAACGAACAGGTGACAAACTTTTTCTCGATATCCATCCGTACCAGCGTGGCTTTGAATGCACCGACACTAAAGGATGCCAGCAATGGGATAAAACTGGAAATGGATACATAGAATATGACTGGAAAAATCCGGCAGACAACAGTTTTCGAAAAAAAGCGGCATACGTGAAAGAATTTCCTGAGTGGAACTGGATTGTTGGTGCCTCATCCTATCGGGACGAATTTGTAGATCTTGTTCACATTGGTGACCTCAGGAGGCTGATACAACCAGGTCGCATTAATTCCACCGGATTCTTTTATGTTTTCGATAAAAATTACAAAATATTAATACATCCAAAACTTGAAGGAACAGACGGTGGATTACTCGTGGATGCGGAAGGCACCATGATTCTCCAGCGCCTCCTGAAAAGCGATAACGGATTTGTCACCTACCAGGAAAAAAAATCCGAGACCAAGAGCAACACACTTAAATACGCTACAATCCTCAAACTTGAAGGATACAACTGGTATCTCGTTGCCACGGGATCGTACTGTGAAGTGCTGAAGCCAGTGGAACATTTCAGAAAAGTGACAATTATCATGGCGTTACTGGCAGCTACTGCCCTGCTCCTCCTCATCTACCTGTTAAGCCGTAAAATTACCCGCCCACTGGTTGTTCTCGAACAAGCAATAACTGACTTTTACACAACCCAGAAACCGATGAACTGGGCATCCTTTTCCATCCGGGAGGTTGATGTTCTTGGCAATGCTTTCGCGCAAATGACCGGAGATCTCAACCAATCCATGCAGACATTACAAGAAAAAATGATTGCACTGGCAATTTCCGAACAGGAAAAAGTGGAAAGCTGGCAACTTCTGGACAGTATTATTAACTCAATGCCTTCTGTCATTATCGGCATCACCCCGGAGATGCGCGTAAACAAATGGAACAACAGGGCTGAAACACTTAGTAAACGCTCCAAGACAGAGGTGCACGGACTCCATCTAAAAGACGCCCTACCCGAAATCAAAGGGTATCTTGATGTTGTCAGCAGCAGCATGATCAAGCAAGTAAGTAACGTCGTAAACTATGAATGCAAGGATTCTCTCGACCATACACGCATCTGCGAATTAACAGTATATCCTCTAGGAGCTTGTCCGAGAATGCCATTTTGCCCAAACTCTTCGTTATTATCAAAAAAATATGCTCGTAATATCAACTATATGACTGTGCGTATTTTTTTGAAAAACCTCGATTTTAACCAAAATGTCTATTCTCGGACAACCTCCTAGTCTCAAACGGCAACAAAGGCGCTGTTATCCGCATCGACGAAATAACGGATCGCGTTGAAATGGAGCAACGTCTCAGACAGAGCCAGAAAATGGACGCCATCGGCCAGCTTGCCGGAGGAATTGCTCATGATTTCAACAATATGCTTAGCGGAATAATGGGTGCTGCGGATCTTTTACGGCTAAAAGCAGATCCGGAACTGATGCCACTGGTCACAATCATATCAACGGCTGCAGACAGGGCGGGTGAACTCATCCTCAAACTACTCGCCTTTTCCCGAAAAGAAAAAATTGCCCTTGATCCTGTGGATATGCATACAATTATCGGAGATACTGTCGAGATCCTCAAACATACACTCGACAAAAAGATTAGTGTGCACATGGAACTTGAAGCAAAACGCCATATGATCATGGGCGACTGGAGCCAGCTGCACAACGGATTACTCAATATCGGCATTAATGCGGGCCACGCCATGCCAACAGGTGGAAACCTTACATTTACGACCCGGGTTATTAAACTTGACCCGCTGTTTTGCGAGCAAAGCCAATTTGCCCTCACCCCGGGATGGTTTGTCCAGACAACGGTACGAGATGACGGTTGCGGTATTCCCTTTACCCACCGAAAGCGTATCTTCGAACCTTTTTTCACAACCAAACAGGAAAGTAGTGGAACGGGCCTGGGGCTTGCTGCAGTTTACGGTACTGTTGTTCAACATAACGGGGCAATTTCCGTGTACAGTGAAGTAGATATCGGTACGGAGTTCCACCTGTTCTTCCCACTCTGCGATACCAGCCTGACTGAAGATCTCAAAAATGAACCCGCCATTACCGGGGAAGGCCTTGTTCTCATCGTTGATGATGAACCAGTCGTGCGGGCAACGGCCAAACTCATGCTCGAACGACTCGGATACGAAACAATGGAGGCCGAGAACGGTCAAGAAGGCATGAAACTCTATCAACTGCACCAGGACAGCATTCAGCTAATACTGCTGGATATGATCATGCCTGTTATGGATGGAACAGAATGTTTTAACGCACTACGTAAAATTAACCCAAAGGTGCGGGTGATTATTTCGTCAGGTTTTTCAAGGAATGCTGATCTTGCTAATTTGAAACAACGGGGACTGTGTGGTTTTATCAGAAAGCCCTATAATATGACAGAACTCGGAAAAATTGTAAGTCAGACTTTTACAACAGATCATCAAACAGACACATCATAATGGCGCCTTGAAAGCACTAAGAAACCAGAGGCTGCCCTCTATCCACGAATCTCTCTCTCTTCGTATCGGCTGATCCTGTCTATTCAGCACCACCCAGCCCGTCGCAGCTGCAAGACGCTCAATATATTCGGTGGAATGGGCAAACCGACCGGTTTGTCGCAGTCTGTACTCCCCTTCCTCAAGTTTTTCCGTCGAAAAACAGAACAACCCGGTCTGACCAGCTCTTTCCCGCAGGAGGGTAAACATCCTCTGAAGATCTCCCACATAGCCAAAAACATCTGCTGCAATGTAGAAATCAAATATATCAGTTGCTGTGTTGAGAAAACTGATAATATTATCCTTATGCAGGGTGTGGTAAATATCTTTTTCTGCGGCGATTTGCAACATATTCTCAGACAAATCGATACCGTCAAATCGTCCAACAATATCAGCAAAAGCCTCCCCTGAAAGCCCGGTTCCACAGCCCAAATCCAAGCCATGCTCAAACTGTTTGCACCAATCCAATGTGTCAAACGTGCTCCGCAATTGCGCAGGAACTGTGTATTTCAACTCTGCAACAAGGCTCTGTTCATATTTTGTTGAATAATCATCAAAAACACCCGCAATATAGGATTCAGGTGCCGACTCTGCCCCGGAACCGGAAAGTGCCGTCAACATGTGACGGGCCGCCTGATGATCTGGGTTATATTCAAGTACTTTAGTGTAATAGTGTACAGCTTTTTCATTCTCACCAAGAAAATGATACATATAGGCAAGATTATTTGTAGCGGATTTGTGTTCAGGCTCAATGGACAACACTTTGAGATAGGTCTGTACCGCTGCCTGATGACGATTGGTTTCCCGGTAGCAACCGGCGAGATTGTACAATGTATCTATGCTTGTGGGATCCAGGCGCAGCACCTCTGAAAACGATGCAATTGCACCTTCTAAATCCCCATCCTTTTTCAAACTGAGCGCAAGATTAAAAAGAATATCTCCATCCGCAGGATTCAGTTCTGCAGCCTTGGAAAACGCGTCACATGCCTGTTGAAAAGATCCCTGCTCATAGTAGACAAGGCCAAGATTATAGTGTAGAACCGGTGCCTGTGGAAAAGACTCCAGCAATTCCATGTACCCTGAGACTGCCGCGTCCAGAGAGCCGCTCTGCTGATTCCTGCACGCCTTGATAAAAAGGTTATTAAATGCTTCTTCTGTAGCTGTTGTTTCAGACATAGCGATACCAGGTTGGACACAATCTTTCAATTTTGCGGCAACATACCGTATTTACATCTCCCGCTCAAGGGTTTTCAATTTCAAAGTCAGCAACAATGATACATTTAACAAACATCCACAAACAACACGGCTCACACATCCTTCTACAGAACGCCAGTCTGCAGGTCCTCCCCAACAGCAGGTCCGGTCTTGTCGGCCCAAATGGCTCCGGCAAAACAACCATTTTTCGCCTTATCACCGGAGAAGAAGAGCCGGACAAAGGTCATATCTTGTGCTCAAAAAAAACAGTACTTGGTTATTTTTCTCAGGATGTCGGTGAAATGTCAGGGCGAAGCGTCCTTGAAGAAGTGATGTCCGCCGCCGGTGATATCGCCCGACTGGGAAAAGATATTTCGGCCATGGAAGCGGCCATGGCCAAACCAATGAACGATACCGCCATGGACTCTCTTCTTGAGCGTTATGGTCAAGCTGTTGAAATCTTCGAGCAACGCGGCGGTTATGACCTTGAGCCTCGCGCCCAGGCTATTCTCACCGGACTCGGCATTCTCCCGCACGATTTTCAAACTCCGGTGGAACTCTTCAGCGGCGGTTGGAAAATGCGAATTGCCCTTGCAAAAATTCTGACCATCAACCCGGATGTCCTCCTCCTTGACGAACCAACCAACCATCTCGATATCGAGTCGATCCTCTGGCTCGAAGAATGGCTGAGAACCGATTTTAAAGGCGCCCTGCTTATGACCTGCCATGACCGGGAATTTATGAACAGAATAGTCAATAGAATCATTGAAGTTGCGAATAGTAAGGTTACAACATACAACGGAGATTTCGATTTTTATCTCCAAGAACGGGAAATACGCAGGAAACAGCTCCTCGCCAGTTATCGTCGCCAGCAGGAGATGCTTGCCAAGGAAGAAGATTTTATTGCACGGTTTGCCTCACGGGTCTCCCATGCTGCCCAGGTACAATCGCGGATCAAAAAATTGGAAAAGATCGAACGTATTGTCCTGCCCCCCGAACAAAAAACCATGAAATTTGATTTTCCCATTCCACCAAGAAGCGGGGAGGATGTACTGCACCTGGAAAATTTAAGTAAATCATGGACAAGTCATGATGGACGTAACATACCCGTGTTTTCAGGGCTCTCAGGCACGGTGAGACGACTTGAAAAAATTGCTGTTGTCGGCATTAACGGCGCCGGAAAATCAACACTGCTTAAAATTATTACCGGAAAAACAGAAGCATCAGGTGGAAAAATCATTCAGGGAGCCGGACTAACCACAGGCTATTTCAGTCAGCATGCCATGGATGTCCTTTCCCCTGAACAGACCGTCTTTGAAGAAGTGCAGGAGGCAATGCCCACGGAGAACATCGGCACTATCCGCAATCTCTGTGCCGCATTTCTTTTTCGGGGAGACGATGTTGAAAAACGTATTGCAAACCTCTCAGGGGGCGAAAAAAGCCGGGTAGTACTTGCAAAAATTCTTGGCACGCCCTTAAATTTTCTTGTTCTTGATGAACCAACAAACCATCTGGATATTCAATCAAGAGAGGTTCTGCTGGATGCTTTGCAAAAATTTGAAGGAACTGTCATACTTGTAAGCCATGATCGACATTTTTTACGGTCACTGGTAACCAGGGTCTTTGAAATTGATCATGGACAAATGCATATTTACGAAGGCGATTACGACTATTATCTCCGCCAGGCATCTCAATGAAAAATAAAACGATATTCAAATCTTGCTCCATCCTGGTTTTCTTTTTTTCTGTTTTTTTAGTCCGACAACTCCACGCTGAAGAAAACAGGGTGTATGAACCCACCCAATATGGTCTGTCCGGTTTATTGGGTTATACCTACGACCCGTCTGACGATATCTATTTTACCCAGATTTCACTCTGCGCACTGTATGATTACGATCGCATCTGGAAACACCGTGCCCCCAAAGCATTGCACTTTAAAATTGAAGGGAGTGCGGGATTTGCCTTTCTCGAATCTGGAACAGCCAGGCTTATAACCAATGCAAATATTCTCGCACTGTATTACTTAAATTTCTGGACAGATAGAAACATAACACCATATGTTGAAGCGGGAATTGGCGTAATCTACACAGATTATACGGTTGAGGGGCAAGCCTACCGACTCAATTTCAACCCCCAGGCAGGATTTGGCATTGAAATAGAGAGAAAAACAGGACAAACCAACTTCCTCGCCCTGCGCATGCACCACCTTTCCAATGGCGGTTTAAACGACGATAACCGTGGCCAGAATTCTATCATTCTCATGCTTGGACAATATTTTTGACCAGCAGGATCTTTTAGCAAAAAAAGTGTACAGTTTTACTTCCTATCTGATACTATGATGACAATCAGAAAATTTCCTCCTTCACCGTGCAGTTTTTATAACTGACAAAACTCTAGAGAATAATATGAAAAATTATACTTTTCTCCTCCTGGCATTTATTCTGGTTCTCTCCGGCTGTGCAAAAGAAGCCCCACCACCCATTGCGGTTATGCTCCCCAGCCACACGGTAAGTTATCTCACAGAGGTAAAACCCATCCTTGACAAACGATGTGCCGTCTGTCATTCCTGCTACAATTCCCCCTGCCAACTCAAACTCAATTCCTATGAAGGTGTTGACAGGGGAGGCTCAAAAAAGGCGGTTTACAATGCCACCAGGTTGACCACCATGGATCCAACCAGACTGTTCATTGATGCCCAAACCACCGAAGAATGGCGACAAAAAGACTTTCATTCCGTGACCGATAGCAGTGCGGTGGAAGGTTTTAATAACTCGCTTATGCTGCAGATTCTCTCCCATAAAATGAAAAAACCTGAGGTTAAAGGAAAGTATTATTCCGAAGCAGATAATTTAACATGCTCTGCCACCTCCATAGAACTCGACGAATATTTAACCAAGCATCCAAACAACGGCATGCCTTTTGGTTTTCCACCACTCAAACAGGAAGAATTTGAATTAATTGCCGGTTGGCTGGCCCAGGGAGCCAAAGGACCGACACCCACCGAGCAGGAAAAACTAACCACACCTCTCATCAGTGACGCTGTTGAAATCACAAAATGGGAAACATTTCTTAATAATAAAGATCCCAAACATGCCATGACCGCCCGTTACCTCTACGAGCACCTCTTTCTGGCACATATTAAATTTGGCACGAATACCAACGAATTTTATGAATTACTCCGTTCAAAAACCCCTCCTGGTCGCCCCGTCAATCTTATCGACACGGTTCGCCCCTATGATGATCCCAAAGTACAAACCTTCTACTATCGTTTCCGCAAAATCCATTCGACCATCGTTCATAAAACCCATATGGTGTTTAATTTTAACGATGCACAGCTTGCTCGTTTCAAAGAACTCTTTATCAAACCACAGTGGTTGGAAAAACCGCATCTTGTGAGTTATGACACGGTGGAAAGTGCCAATCCATTTGTCTCTTTCGAGCAGATTCCACCACGTACCAGATACCAATTTCTGCTTGACAATGCGCATTACATTATCATGACCTTTATCCGAGGACCTGTCTGTCGCGGCCAGGTTGCATTGAACGTCATCCAGGATCATTTCTGGATTATGTTTCAGGATCCTGACCATGATTTAAGTGTACTCTATCCCGGATTTCTCAAACTGCAGAAAGACAATCTGATCATGCCCATAGAAAAAGGGAGCAAATTCCCGGTATATGACCTGATCGGCAACAAATACGATAAGGCCATGCACAGATACTATAAGGCCCGACAGGACTATTATATGTCTCATAATTTCCAGGGACAGGGATATAACGCCATCTGGAAAGGCAACCGCACAACTGACACACCTCTACTCACCGTCTATCGCCACTTTGACAGTGCCTCGGTACATAAAGGTGTTATCGGAGCACTTCCCAGAACCATGTGGGTGATGGATTATCCTCTGCTTGAACGGATTTATTACGCTCTGGTCGCTGGTTTTGACGTTTACGGGACCCTTGGTCATCAACTGGCCATACGTCTCTATATGGATGGGCTGCGGGGTGAAGGCGAGAGCTATTTTCTCAGTTTCATGCCGGAGAATAAACGAAGAGGAATAATGGCATCCTGGTATATCGGCGTAAACATCAAAGACCTGCAATATTATGATGCGGGAATAGCGGAAAAAATTCATTTTAACACGGACAATCCTAAACAGGAGTTTATCGAATATGTAGTAAAAAACCACATCCTGCCGGAAACAAATATTCATTTTGACGATGTCAATTACCTCACAGATGGCACCGAGTATCCTCCACTACCAAAGAAATATGAAACCATGACAGACTATTTACAGGCATTTCGTGCCGTTTCCAAACCGGGAACAGAGTTCTTTTCTCTGATCAATGATTTCAATGCAAACATTGTCTATATCCGCATTCGGAAAAATGACGGCACAGATGCTGTTGTTTCATTAATTATCAACCGCTGGCATGATAATGTCGCTTTTATATTCAAAGAAAAAGAAACCCTGAACCCGGATCTTGATAATGCCGATTTTGTCCGAGGATTTCTGGGCTCCTACCCCAACTATTTCCTCGATATTCATCAGGATGACCTGCCTGATTTTTTCGATCTGCTGACCCACCTTGGCGAAATTGAAGAAAAAGAGGCGAAGAAACGATTTGATAAATACGGCATCAACAGGGCCGAAAAGGATTTTTGGGAACATTATGACTGGCTCCAGGCCAGGTTCAATAAAGATCAACCTGTACAGTCTGGCCTCTTTGATCTAAACCGATATTATTACGAGGCATGGTAACGCCAGCAACAGCGCTCAGTTACCATTAGCCTTCTTTTGCCACTGCTCATCCTCTGACAAACAAGAATACACCAGGCAGAGGATCATATTATGAACAAACCTCCTGCGGTAAACTGAAAAGAGATCAGTATTATTCTATGGGTGCTTTGATCAAAGGAGCATAGGAGGCTGTCCGAGAATGCCATTTTGTCCAAACTCTTCGTTATTGTCAAAAAAATATGCTCGTAATATCAACTATATGACTGTGCGTATTTTTTTAAAAAACCTCGATTTTAACCAAAATGTCTATTCTCGGACAGCCTCATAGAGAGACCTTCGGGGCATTTATGCCCATTCGAGGGAGCACTGGAAATGCAGATAAGACCACCCAACGAGTGGATATTTATCACATTTATTCTCCCTCAAATTCCATCATGGCAAATATTTTACAGTCGGCAATACGTTCTCTGCCTTTTAAATCGGGGAGTTCAATCAAAAAGGCACATTCGACAATATCACCACCAATCTTTCTGACAAGATTGACCGTTGCACCGGCGGTTCCACCCGTTGCAATCAGATCATCAACGATGACAACTTTTTCGCCTTGATCAATACCATCCTTATGGATTTCAAGAGTGCCTGAGCCATATTCGAGGCTATACGATTCTTCTATCGTATCCGCAGGAAGTTTACCTTTTTTTCGTACCGGGATAAAACCGATACCAAGTTTATAAGCAAGAACAGCACCAAAAACAAAGCCTCTGGCGTCGATGCCAACTATTTTATCAATCTTCTGATCTTTATAGCGTTCATATAATATATCACAGGACTCCCGAAAGGGTTCCGGGTCTTTCATCAATGTTGTTAAATCCCTGAAGATCACACCTTCAATCGGCCAGTTAACAATACTTCGTACACTCTTTTTTAAACCCATTTTTTTCCTCTTTTATTCAATCCCGTAAAAATGTTGCAATAACATTTACCAACAGCTGTTTAACATTATCGGCATTATATTGAAACACAGTAAGAATCTCATCCCAGCTCACTGGAATTTCATCTTCTTTCCAGCAATCATAATCTGTTGACATGGCCACAACACCGTAGGGAATACCAGCCTCATTGGCAAGCATGGCCTCGGGCGCAGTAGACATATTGATCACATCGGCACCCCAGATTCGCATCATCTTTGACTCTGCTACGGTTGAAAACCTCGGCCCTTCTATCGTTACTACGCAACCGGAAGGATGTGCCTTGAAGCCAAGTTCGCTGGCGGTTGCAAATAATATCGTGCGTAAATTATCATCAAAGGGATGTGCCATACCGGTGTGATGTGCACCATCTTCAAAGGAATCAAAAAAGGTATTTTTTCGGAACCTGGTAAAGTCAATAAATTGATCGAGTATCACCAGGTGCCCCCGATCAATTTCTTCCCGAAGGCTGCCACAGGCGGTGGTTGCAACAATGTGCGTCACTCCAGCATCTGCAAGGGCCTGGATATTGGCCCTGTTATTAACCTCAGTGGGACTGTATTGATGGTTGCGCCCGTGTCTGGCTAGAATTACCGTTTCCACCCCTTCTATTATCCCGCTCAGCAACGGTGAGGATGGTTGACCATACTGTGTCTCCACCTCCAGTGTTTCCGGTTCTTTCATAATATCTGGATCATCCAGACCAGAACCACCAATAATGCCAATTTTAACCATATCCATTTCTCCTTCAACGGTATCAACAGGATTCTTTCTCTAGAAAAAGAACACTCTATCGAACTCCTGAACAGGAAGCAACTTTTTTATCTTCTCCTCTTTTGATAATGACAGACATCAGGTTTAAAAGTGCTATGATGACAAAATAATTGTTCACAGAGGCAAGAGGGTAAACTATTTTTCAACCATGACACACTCGTTAATACAATTGCACAGAATCAGAGGATTTGCCATTCTCTTCATAGTCTCCACCATGCTTGCTGATCAGTACACCAAATTTTGGGGAAGACAGCACCTTATCCCCGGTGATACGTTCGTTTTTCTAAGCGGAATTGTGCAGGTCACCATCGTCGAAAACAGAGGTGGATTCCTTGGTGTAGTAAACAATCTACCGGAAAACATACGTTTTTTCCTCCTCTATATCTGCGTAGCAATACTGCTGCTAAGCTGCTTATTCTATCTTTTTTTCAACAACAGCCAAATCTTGAAATACGCACTTCCTCTTTCCTGTATTATCGGTGGAGGAATGGGCAATCTCATTGATAGAATCTTAAACAACGGAGGTGTCTATGATTTTGTAAGTATTGGGCTGGGACCATTTCGCACTGGAATATTCAACCTAGCCGATGTATTCATTCTCACCGGATCTTTTCTGCTCGGTTATTGCATGTTGCATCGCGATTACTGATCCTTTTCCATTTTTTTAGAGCATTTCTCGTTTTTTTTGTTTATTTCCTATATATAATGGACTCATAAAAAAATGACTGGAAGTATCTTCACAAACAACAAACATGGAGTTGTCAATGCTTAGAGTAGGATTTGTCGGGTGGCGTGGAATGGTTGGTTCCGTCCTTTTGGAGCGAATGCTTGCCGAAAATGATTTCCAGGGCTTTGAACCGACATTTTTCACCACTTCGCAAAAAGGTCAACCCGGCCCTGATGTCGGCCATGGCGCCAGACCACTTGAAGATGCAATGGATGTTACAAAACTTGCGGAAATGGATGTGATCCTGTCCTGTCAGGGAGGTGACTACACCGGCAAGATTTACCCAACACTCCGGGATCAATGGAACGGATACTGGATAGATGCAGCTTCCACACTCAGAATGAAAGAAGATTCGATCATCGTACTTGACCCGGTAAATCGGGGAGTGATTGATGAGGGGTTGGAGGCTGGCATTAAAAACTTTATTGGCGGCAATTGCACGGTATCCTTGATGATGATGGCGATTGGTGGCCTTTTCGAAAAAAATCTTATCGAATGGGTCAGTTCCATGACCTACCAGGCCGCAAGCGGCTCCGGGGCAAAAAACATGCGTGAACTTCTTGCCCAGATGGGAGAACTGGCCGGAGAAGTCGAAGGTCTGCTGGCAAATCCCTCTTCGGCAATTCTTGACATTGACAGAGCTGTTACCGCCAAACTCAACGACAATTCTCTCTCTTTGAGCAACTGGACAGTTCCTCTTGCAGCAAGCCTTATCCCGTGGATTGATGTCCCCGTTGCAGGCGGACAATCAAAAGAAGAATGGAAAGGTATCGCAGAAACCAATAAAATACTCGGCAATAAAGACGAGGACATAATACCCATTGATGGGTTATGTATCCGCATAGGTACCATGCGCTGTCATTCCCAGGCCCTCACCATTAAGTTAAAAAAAGATGTCTCCGTTGAGGAAATTGAAACCATCATTGATGAACATAACGAATGGACAAAGATAATTCCCAATGACCGGCAAATTTCTTCAGAAGAACTTACACCGGCAAAGGTATCGGGCACACTCACGGTACCTGTAGGACGAATCCATAAGATGAATATCGGCCCAGAATACCTAGCCGCCTTTACTGTGGGTGACCAACTGTTGTGGGGGGCTGCAGAACCACTTCGCAGAATGTTGAACATCGCCATCAAATATCTGCAATAAAGACCAGCAAGCTCACTGCTCGATCACATTCTCAGGGTAGGTAGCCTTCAGATAACCTGATCGAGCAAAAGCCTGTCCACGAACAGCTCACTGAACTGCGGGTCGTGCAGCTCAACAATATAGCAATCATCGGCCTCCAGAGGTTCATTTTCCTCTGTCTTAACAATTTTCAGATTTGGTCTATCGATCTGCCTGCCAACATCTGTCACCATTCCAACTCTGTTATCCGAAAGCCTCACATATGTTCCCGGTGGATAAAGACCAAGCAAAGAAATAAAGCTTGCCAGCAAACCCGGATGAAAGGCACCTTTATCGGCGAGCATGACACCATACGCCTGCTGGGGCACCATGGCGGACTTGTACGGGCGAACAGCCGTTAATGCCTCAAAAACATCACATATCTGCAACAAAGCAACAACGGGATGGCGACTAGCCCATTGAGGCTGAGATGGGTATCCACCGCCATCATAGCGAATATGATGGCCCCAGCAGGCTGCAATATCAAGCGAAGATACACCGTCATGGGCAAGAAGCAGCTCCACACCTGCCCTTGGATGCTTCTGCACAACGATATATTCCTCCTTCGTTAACCTGCCTTTTTTAAGCAGGATCTCGTCGGGAATTACGCTTTTTCCCACATCGTGTAACAGGCCGGCTGTTCCCAGTGCAAGAAGATCCTTTTTAGAACTGTTCATTTTTCCAGCCACATAAACAGCAAGAGAAGACACTCTAACGGAGTGTCCCACAGTGTAACTGTCATAGTCGGGATAATGTACATGCTGCATAACATCTGCAAAACTAGCCCTGGTATAGCGCAACATAAATTCGCTGACGGACCTGGCGCTTTCTATATCCAGGGTATGATTGAGTGCAGCAGCCCCATGGGCTTTTGACACCACATCATAAAGAACCTGGTATAGAAACGTTGGAGACTGCAGACTAGGACCCGCTTTTTTCCCCTCCCACGGTCGTGCGGATTTTTGAAGTGTCGGCTCATCCGTATAAGAAAAAGGATCACCTATACGAATAGTTTTTATACCATAGTTGATCATCAGAGCCCGGGCTTCAACAAGATTTGCGGCGGGTACTTCACGAAGAGTGGTAAGATCAAGAAATTTTTTCAGTTCCTTGACTGTGAGACCTTTTTTCAATCCGAACCCGCCACAATATAGTGCCGTGGCAAAATCAATCAGCAATTTTCCGGTGACAGACGGGCCAAAAAGCCGCCTCCCGTCAAAGACAAAAATACCTTCGACAACACCTATAAACAACTCATCTTTTCCGCTGGAAAGAAAATAGTCTTTCAGCAGAACAATGATATCCGTGGTGTATGCTGTTACCTTGGGATGATCAGAAAAATACAATTTTCTATTTGACATCCCTTTACACAGCAGCATTATGATATCATTGACACTTTCATCCATAACAAGATACTCTCAAAACAATCATCATAAAAGATGGGACAACTTCTGCCGCTTCAACAACTGCAATGCGTTCTCTGCGGCCTTTCGACAATTTTTCGGCCAGACAGGCACAACCTTCATTTTCCGTTCTTCAACTACCCGCACCAGCATTTCCTTTATACCTTTGACCGGCATAGATGCTGTTGCCTCAATTGTTCTCGGCAACCATGCTTCCACTCTCTGTTCATTTAAAATATTTTCAAGAAATTCAAGAATAATCTTTCCTGCCCCCATTTTCAGGGCAAGAGGAACCTCCTTAAATGGAGTGTGGTTAAGATAAAGACGAAGAAAAAGCAGATGCTCCAGATGAGATGGCTGCAAAACCGGCCCGACTACCTTAAAAAAATCATCCTGGGGATCTTCTTTAAGAGCGGTAAGAATACGCGGTGCAATGATTTCACCAATTGGCATATCGAGAAGAATAGAAAAAAACTGATACGAATCGATAAACGATGGCCGAAAAAAAGCAGGCGCCACTTTTTTATCTTTATAAACAGCCATTACCTCCAACTGAGGCCAGAGTTGTCTCATCACATCAGCCGGCATATGACTTGCGACTCTTGTCAGTTCGTAGAACGTATTAAGATCCTGCTCCATCCCGAAGAACAACAACTCATTTACAACAAAAGGCCACAGAAGAACATGCATATTCTTGGGTACCTTTTTCCAAAAAGTGATGATAAATACTTTTGAATTTACATCCTGACCGTCCCTCAAGGTCTCCATCACCATTTCAACAATATCTCTAAACTGCTCAATATTTTTTGATTCTGCAATATGAAGCATGCCGGAAAAAACGATACCCCACTCCTGAGAAGTCATTTGACTCGACAGGGTTGTCTGCAGAATTTTTCTGCACCTTGCCGATACTTCACTCTCTTCCCTGGTATTGAGTAGTTGCAATATAATTGACAATTCCTGACTTCGGTCAGTAAAAGACATTTGTTCCAGCACTTTCAACGGAACACTGTTATTCTCTATAAAACTGGCTATATCAGTAACAGATGCTTCAAATCGAATGTTTTGAGTACCTGTTTTGTCCTCATCTGGAGATACTTTTTCTTCAGCTTCCGTATCTTCTTTTTTCTTTGCTCCTGTTGCCAGATGTGCAAGCAATAAACGAATTGTCTCTTTGGATTTGCTATCAGTCAACCCTTTTTCAAGGCTGACAAAGATAGTTGAAAGTGCATTAACATCACTTTGAACAATCGTACCCTCATGAACACTCTTATCCCCCCTGACTCGGGTTACACTCTTTATCAACAACGACTGGACATCATGCCATGTAGCATTTGGAAAATTCTCAATATCAACTATTTCTCCAATAACCATGGTAGACAAATTTGTCATCAGCTCTCTGCAACCCGTAACCTGTTCCGGAGAAAAACCCTGTTCTGCCAGGGCATCATACATTTTGTCCAAACTCCTGGAAAGTTCGCCGTCCGGGTCTTCACCTGCCGAACCGCTTCCTTCGGCCACATATTTTTCCTGGGACACTTTAATACTTGAAGGCAAATCGGTAATATTAAAAGCTTTAAAAGATTTAGTCCGATCCAGTTCTGCACGCCAAGTCAACAGTGATTTAACAAACTGCAAAAAATGTATATGAGGTATGATTCTATCAAACTCAATCGCCTGAACACCCAATCTCGTCATCAATTGGTACAGTTCTCTGACAGCTGCATTTTTATCAGAAAGATGTGTCTTTTCAATAAAAAGCCCATCTACCCTAAATTCGAGAACAACCGTGCGACTAGTGGAAAAAGTCTCCCTCAGGCTTTTTATAAAATTCTCAGCCGCCTGATCAATGACAACATGGCCAACGGGATAATAGATACCAATTTTAAAGATGCGGTAGAATACTTCAATAAAAGAATGTAAAGATTCTTCAAGCTTAGAAGAACTGACCGGTTGAGTATTATTTCTTTTTTTCACTCCACCTATCCTGATTAATGAGTTCCCGACACGATTGTAATTCTATGATGTATTATAATAAACAGTAAAAGGTACCTTACAAACATAACAACCTACTGGGAAGAAAGACAGACGCCAAGCCACAACTATATCACAAAAAAAATGAAACTGTACAACAAATTTTTCACTCAAAACCTCCCCATCGACGGGCATTAGGCACTTTGGCTGTATATTAATTGTACAATTTTAAGATAATCCCCTGGTTTCTTATTATTTCACAGAAGTCAATCTGTCTTGTTCGCCACCCACACCTGACAGCTTTTTAAAAAACCTTTTGCCGGACGAAAAATAAGCCAACCATCATCATAACGCCTTGCCAAGCCAGAACCAATAAGATGTTTATAAGCCTTACTTCTGGTAAAAACCAGACAATACTGGTCTGGATTGGCTATCGTCCAGATGACTAGTTTGTCCCAATTATCAAAAGTAAAAAGCGGTTTAGTCAACAAGCCTGAAAACTGAAACTGGTCCATCAATTCACTAGGCAATATTGCGATTTCCCCTCCATTTTCCTGAACTTGCCCCATTCTGGTGCTTATTTCATCCTGACCATAGATTGCACGCAGTGACCCAGACATACCGAAATGAAAAAAAGTTACCAACAACAAAACACTGACAAACATCCTGCGAAGCGATGTGCTCACTGAACATGGCCGAAAAGGGAGTAAAAACAGACCAGACAACAGAGGAACGATTCCAATCCATATCGGAATTGTATTCAAAACCTCCCGGTCTCCATCCTGCATCGGTAAAAATGGAAAAATAAGAAGTACAGCACAGATAACCAGATAAATCAGCAACACAACCATCTTATCAAAACGAACATAGCAGACCGTATTGCTGATGAGCCGGGCTATCAAAAGTGCCACAACAGGAAGCAGGGGAAGAATATAATGAATTTGCTTACCACTAATACAGGAGAGCAAAATAAATGCCGGCAACAGAATACTCAGACAAAAACGACTTGCCCGATCCAGGCGAAAACTTTTCACTCCCCGCCAGACCGGCAGCCAGAAGAACCACGGAAAAAGAAAAAGAGGCAGGAGAAGCAGATACCAGTAAAAAGGTCTGCCATGGGCAAAGGAATTGACCACACGTCCTGCCGTTTGTCCAAAAAGTATTGCCTGACCATACTCTTCCCCACCAGCCTTTGCCGCAGGAATCGCCCAGCATAAAGCAATTCCCATACCTGCCACAAGTGCACCAAGGGCTAAACCGTACCACCTAAGAAAAGAAAAAGATTCTCCTTTATTCCACCAGGGAACAAGCAAGACAACAGGAAAAACATAGACCAGAATGACAGGGCCTTTGGCCAGAATACCCAGGCCAATGGCCACAGTCAGCCAGAGCCAGGGGAGTTTTCTTTTTTGCTGAGAAGCCTCAAACACAGCATGCAGAGCAAACAGACAGATACACGTCAACAACGTATCAAACATGGTCAAAGAGCTGTATATCAGCCAGATAGCCATACCCAAAAGAATAAATGGAACATTTCTGCTGATTCCATTTTCAGACGGCCACAACAACCCGGCAAGACGTTTGGTCAAAAAAACAGCCGCAAGCCCAAAGAGTGGTGCAACCATCCGTCCCGACCACTCCCCCACACCAAACAACCACCAGAACAGATGGATAGTCCAGAATAACAGTGGCGGTTTGTGGCTGTATGGCAGACCATTTATATGGG
>Ga0256845_1001562_pt1 | contig 18076 bp, 16 predicted proteins | sample RiftiametaG_FD_189101 | JGI IMG/M metagenome (GOLD analysis project Ga0256845, IMG submission 189101) | Tube worm associated microbial communities from hydrothermal vent at the East Pacific Rise, Pacific Ocean - Riftia | ecosystem: Host-associated > Annelida > Integument > Unclassified ...
GTATAACCTATTGATCCGGGCTCCAGAACAACCTCGCAGATAGAATGGCCACGCAGCACTGTAATGGGATAATCATTTTTCTGGCTTACCTGCAAACCACCACTCATTCCGGCAAGACAGAGAATCTCACCCGCCGTATTAATATACTGGCCGGCAGCACCAAGTAACAGAACTTCCCGGCGCTGATCCACAATTTTTTCACAGGAAATTGAAATCCCTTCATCCCTGACTATAGGTGACACTGCAGAAGCCAGTCTGCGATAGTGCGCGCCATATTCCTCACGTTCATTCTCAAGCACTGGACCATCCGGTATCGGATGCATACTCTTCATCTGGCTTTTAAGCTGAGCTGTCGATGTTCGATTACGCTTTGTATACCTACCCGGACACAATCCCCATATATCCATAAGGGCAAAACCGGGATACTCTATTGCTCCCGCAAGCTGCTCTGCCAGTTCTTTGTCAGTTGCAATTGTGCGAACCAAATAGGGCGCTCCAGCACTTTCTGCCACCCTGCATATATCAAGCGGAGCATCGAGCTGATTAAGAAAGCCTGATGCGGTCTTTGCTTCCACCGGTGTGGTAACAGAACATTGGCCCCCTGTCATACCGTAGTTGAAATTATTGAGCACCAGAAGGGTAATATCGAGATTACGTCTGCAACTACTGAGCACATGGGCGCCACCAATACCCAGACCGCCATCCCCCATCACAGTGATAACTGTCAATTCCGGCCTGGCCATTTTCAATCCGGTGGCATAGGTCAAAGCCCGACCGTGTAATCCGTGAAAGGCATGACTATTAAAAAAGGTGTCAAAAAGCCCGGAACAGCCAATATCGCTGACAATAACAACCTTATCCCCGGACAAACCCATACGCTGTAAAGCCGTATCAAGTTTACGAACAACCAGATCGTGACCACATCCGGGGCAAAACACCGGAGGCCTGCTACTATTCAATAGACTTGTCACTGTGTTACCCACCGGGTGATCTCCGCTGGAGATATCAATTCTCCATCCATTTTCCCATGGAACGATACCGGAAGAGCGCCCGCCAGTCTTTCAATTTCCCGCACATATTGACCCAGGTTCATTTCGACAACAACCACGCGATTTTTGCCTTCAAAAGAGTGCAAAATACATTTTTCAGGCACCGGATACAACGTCTTCAAAACGAGCAGGGAGATCTTTTCGCCCATGTCTCTCAAGTGCTGCAATGCGGTTTTTGCGGCTCTGGCCGTTACACCATAAACAACTAACAGGGTCGTATCTTCTGCTCTTGTATCAAGATCAAAATAGGTGAAATCATCGACGGCCGACAGAAGCTTTGTCTCCATTTGCTCGATTACCTGATTAATAATCAGACTATCCGCCGTAATATATCCATCCGGCCCGTGGGTTGACGATGTCAACCTGGAAAGCCTGACACCTCCGATTGGTTTCAAAAAGGGTACACGTTCCTCTTTAAAAACATCAGATTTGCGTGAATGTAACTGGTCAAGATCGACACTCTCGCGGGTCATGGCAATCTCTTTATTGGAGGCAATAAAAACAGGACAACGATACTCTCCAGCCAAACGAAAAGCATGTAGAGTCAATTGATAACAATCCGTTACATCAACAGGAGCCAGAACAATAACCGGCAGTCCGCCACTGTTTCCCCAGCGAAGAAACTGGATGTCACCATCCGCTCCTTTGGTGGCTGAGCCGGTAGAAGATCCCAGACGCTGGACATCAACGATAACAAGAGGAATTTCTCCGCCAATGGCCAGAGATATCTGCTCACTATACAAACTTATGCCAGGCCCCGAGGTCGCGGTCATAACCTGCAACCCCGTCATCGCCGCGCCAAGGCAAAAGCCAATGGAAGCAATTTCATCCTCTCCCTGCATACATATACCACCCAAAGGCGGCAGTAACTGCAACATATGCTGATAGATCGAGGTTGCAGGAGTAATGGGATACCCCGCAAAAAAACTACATCCTGCAGCCACGGCACCCCTGGCAATTGCCTCATTTCCTTCAAGAAAAATCAATGACATGCGTCCTTGTTCTCAGACAGGCTCTCAGGAAGAAACAAATCAGGGATTTACCGTTTTAAACAATTCAAATTCACCTTTTTTATTAATTTGAATAACCACAGCACTTTTACTGGGATTACCGTCAACATTCATGCTGAGTACACCGGAGACACCCTCAAAACCCTTAATGGCTGCCAACTTATCCTTAATCGCTGTCCTTGCTTCAAGCAGGTTTGAACTGAGACTATCCATTGAGCCAATAGCTGTAAGCATCAATAAGGCTGAATCATAACCAAGAGCTCCATTGGCGGAAGGCAAAGATTTCACCTCCGCCTTATATTTCTCCACGAAAACCTTAGTTTTCCCTTTGGCACCAATAGCTGCAAAATGAGAGCTGAAATAGAGTCCTTTACACGCATCTCCGCAGTTTTCCATGAGCGCTGAGGTATCCCAGGCATCTCCACCCATAATATCCTTTGTCCATCCCCGTGCTCTTGCCTGCTTTACAATATCTGGAACCTGGTCGTCATATTGAGGAACAAAAAGGACATCTGCTCCCGAGGCAATTATTTTATCTATCTGGACGGATAAATCTTTTTCACTTGATAAAAAGTTTTCATATGCCACTACAGATCCTGGCCCTTTTTGTGCTTCAAAAGCATTTTTGAAAAATTCAGCAAGTCCCCTTGGATAAGCATCCGCAATATCATATAAAACTGCCGCCTTTTTTGCTTTAAGGTCTTTAATAGCAAAATCAGCCATAACTTCGCCTTGAAAAGGATCAAGAAAACATGCCCGAAAGACAAATGGTCTATTCAAAGTGGTCTTGGGGTTGGTTGAAAGAGGGGAAATCATAGGCGTTTGAAATGATTGACAAATATTTCCTGCTGGAATTGCCCGAGAACTATCAATCAGCCCAACTATTGCTAATACATTTTCTTTGGTAATCAATCTCAAAGTTGTGCTAACAGCTTTCTGCGGGCTTGATTCGTTGTCAGCGTAGACGTATTTTACAATGTAACTCTTATCGCCAATCTTAAGTCCTCCTGCCTTATTGATCTGCTTCCGCACCATTTCAGCGCCCTTTCTGGTATCTTCGCCCGCAACTTTTCTAGGCCCACTCAGAGAAAGGTTGAAACCAATAGTGATAGTCGGCTCAGCATGAGCAATAGATCCGAAACTCAACATAAAAACAAGCAACACCAGACACTGTAAACGAATAAAGGATACCGGATTCATACTAAACCTCTCTTTTATTTAATAAGTACAACGTCTTGAAAATTAGTTTAAAGTATAGTTTAACGCGCTGAACATTTACCTGCATCAGAGGCAATTGTTTTTCAGGGTTATTGGCTACAGCAAAAGGTAAACTGCCACAGCCTAGCCTTTTTCTCCTCTCTGTTCAACAGAATTATTTCAACTCGGCTATAGTTTATACATATCAACTTTTCCAATATGTTTAATAGTGATACTCAGGAAACAACAGTATGGAAATAGTAGACACCCATTGTCACCTCGATGCAGCCGAATTTAAAGAGAATTTCGACGCAAGACTCAGCAGGGCACAATCGGCAAAGATCACCACCCATATACTACCGGGTGTAACACAAAATGGCTGGAACCAAATTCTCTCCCTGTGCCGAAAAAAAAATGGTCTCTTTCCGGCACTTGGTTTACACCCGATGTTCCTGCAGCACCACCTGCCGGAACACATAAACGAACTTGAACTTCTTACTCAACAGAGGACACTTGTGGCCATTGGTGAGATTGGTCTTGATTATTATTTAACCGATGCAGATAAAAAGGGACAACAACTCCTTTTTGAACAACAACTACACATCGCACAATCAGCAGCACTTCCTGTTCTCCTGCATGTCCGTAAGGCCCACGATCAGGTTCTTGCAACTCTACGCAAAAAACAATTCTCCTGCGGTGGCATTGTCCATGCTTTCAGCGGCAGCTTTCAACAGGCCAGTCAATATATTACACTCGGGTTTACTATTGGCTTAGGCGGCACCCTCACGTACAACCGAGCAAAACGAATTCGCACTATTGCCACAAAACTACCTCAACAGGCAATCGTCCTTGAAACCGACGCCCCCGATATGCCGCCGGCACGTTACAAGGGAACAACTAATCAGCCCGAATATATCCTGGAAACACTTGCAGTTCTGGCAGAATTACGCTGCGAATCACCAAAAGATATCGCCAGATACACAACAGCTAACACCAGGCACATTCTCAATTTACTGCCTTACTCCGTAAAACCTGTAAAAAAACAAGAAATTTAAAAATATTATTTAACCATAAAACCAAGGAGAAACCTCCAAGGAGCTTACTTGCTGCTTGTCTGCGTTGCCAGAACATTAATGCAGATCCTACTCTGCCATTTCCACACGATTTCGACCGTTCTTTTTCGCCAGGTACAAGGCATCATCAGCACGCCGAACAAAATCATCACGCAATTCGTCTGCTTTACATTCCGCAACACCAAAACTTGCCGTCTGCGCCGCAAAAAGGGGAAAGGATATTTCAGAAAATTTTCTGCGAAGGTTTTCTGCCAGTACCATTGCTCCATTTAAATCATTTTCCGGACAGATAACGAGAAATTCTTCCCCGCCCCAGCGACCTGCAAAATCACAGTCCCTGATTCCACATTTCAGCATCTCTGCAAATGCCTGCAGGACAGTATCTCCCTCCTGATGTCCAAACCTGTCATTAATTAGTTTAAAATTATCAAGATCTATAAGAATGACAGAAAGATTCCGTCGGTAGCGATAATTTCGCTGCATCTCCTTATCAAGTTTATTCTGTATATATCTACGATTATATAATCCAGTCAATACATCGGTGATAGACATCTGTTCCAGCTCTTTACTTTTTATTTCAAGGGCTTTATTGGCATGGGCTATGCGCCTGTTCCACCTCATCAACTGCCAGTTCCAGAAAATAATCAGTGAAAGCAGTATTCCAATTGCACTGAGAATCTTCCACATAAGTGAATAGTCAAAGCGATGTTCAAACGTCAATGAAATCCATTTTTGAGACACAGAATCAATATCTTTTGCAGGAAGCGCCCTCACCAGTTTACTCATAATCGAATGCAGAGGTGTATCGCTTTTTCGCACCCCAATTCGAATAGTATCTTTAATACCGGAATACCCGGCAACTTTAAGGTCACTCAACCCTTTATGGCGAATATGGTAAGTGGCTACAGGCAAAGATAAAAGAGCAGCATCCACACCACCCGATGACAACTGCAGTAAACACTGATTAACATCAGAGAAATAGACAGCAATAATGTCTGGAAATTTGCGGGCAACTACCTCCGAGATAAAAGATCCATCCGGCACAGCTACACGTTTACCAGGCATATCCTGCAGGCCACCAATAAATTCTTCCCTCTCTCTGGTAATAATTGCCACGCTATAGTTCAAATACGCACTGGTAAAATCAATATAACCATGCTGCTCAGACGTTTCATTGTCCATTGGCAGAATATCACAGTCTTTATTTTTTATTGCGGTCAGTGATTCGTTCCAGGATGATGTCGGTACCAGAATAAAGGGAATACCAAGACGGGCTGAAAACATTTGTAGAAAATCCGAAGTCATACCTGTTACCTGATCATTCTGATACGCTTCAAATGGCATTCTTTCGGGGGCAATACAATAATTAATATGTGCTTTTTCCTTTAAAAAAGCCCTTTCTGTCGGAGTTAAACCAACATCTTCACTCCCTATTAACTGCCCTTCCCGCCCAAACCATTTTTCTTCCAGCCGAGTCATGTCTTCAGGTTGAATCGTTGCAAGGGCCTTTTTCAAAATAGCATAAAGAACAGGCTGATCTTTAAGTACTGCAAAATGCATTGAAGATGTTTTCTGCAACTCCTCATTTTCGATCCATTTTGATAACTTGAGGTCATGAAAACCGAATTTTTTTATGAAATATGCTGCAATACCTTCCTGTTCCACGGTAGCAAAAACCTTACCCTGATCAACATACTCCAATGCCTGCCTGGAACTTTCCACTTCAATTATGTGAACATTAGGATAATATTTTTTAAAAAACTGAATGGACGACCAGCCACGGGGCAAAGCTATTATCCGCCCCTCAAGATCCTTCATATCATTTGTATCCGTCTCATCTTTTCTGAGAATAAGCACATTTTTACTATGATAATAAGGCTGTGAAAAATAGGCTTTTTTCGCTCTTTCCGGGGTGATACTGAGCGAATGGAGTACATCGATCTGTCCGGCAAAGAACATCTCTACCAACTCGTCCCAGGTATAACCATTGATGTACTTGAAAGCTATACCCGAACGTTTTGACAGCAGTTCCATGAGATCAATACCAAACCCCTGGGGCGTCTCTGAAATGACAAAATCAAATGGAGGCCAGTCAAACTCGTTGGATACGCTGACAACAGGATGATTTTCAATCCATAATTTTTCCTCGGGAGTAAGATCTACGACATAAGAAAAAGCATTGTCCTCATTCTGACCGTTTTCCGTCTGAACAGCACTTTGAGCGGCTGCAGCAAAAGACTTCCGTACAAAACCGGGTACAATAAATACAACACAAAGAAAAACGAACAGCAAAACGAAAAAAATTCGGTTACAGGACAGTATCCTGTCCTGCTGTGCGCTGCCCTCCATTCCCAGCATCCTGTTATCATATTTATATATCATATTTTATATCATACACCTGGAAAGCCAAAGGTACAAAAAAGAATCTGGCCATCAATCTACTGGCCATCAATCAACCACATCAAAAACAGTATCCAAGGGAGGTCTGTCGCTCGGACCAATGCTGATATGATGGAAACGAATTTTCCCATCCGGGTCTATCAGAACATCACCACCACGCTGATACACATCACCATGAGATTTTAACAGTTTTTTCCCTTGCAGCAGCAGACGAAAATAGGATTTCAATGTTCGTAATCCCCATACATCAAGAACCCCTGCCCTCTCCATACCATAATAATGATACAATCGTTTTTCCAAATCAAAATGATAGGAAAAACGATGTCCCTCGTCAGTAATTGACAGTAGATCAATCTGCTGCGATTCAAAGGTCACAACCACTACCTTTACATTTCGGCGCTGCAATTCTTCCCGTTGTCGCCATAACTGCGACAAATAATCACGGCAGGGCAGTCAGGCCAGATGACGATGAAAAATCATAAGGAGCCATGAACCTTTAAAATCACCGAGACAGACATTATTGCCCTGGTCATCCTGCAAAGCGAAAGAAATTGCCTGCTGCCCCACTCTATTAATTGTCACTATTTCATTTCTCCATCAGTTTTGAATTACCTTTCAAAAACTGACTTCTTATTCAAAATCAGCTGAAGGCAACAGAGTATATTACCCTGCTTAAAAACGGCGCTGATCCCGATACAATTAAACGCCCCCAGCTGCGACGTGATAAAAACTGGAAGGCAAAGCAGTCAAAGAAAGAAATAATTGCGGCAATGACTCAAGCTGAAAAACTTGCCAAAACCGGAAAACGGAGTCTCATCAAAAAGCCTGTCTTCAAATTCAACGGTCTCCCGGAGGATTAAAAGATAAAAAAATATCCTATAGAATACGTTACACAACCATCGTACCAAGAATATTTTCCGGAACAGCCCCTTTCACACTTCTTTGATAGGCCCAGGCGATCATTTCTTTTGATTTTGCCGCATCGGTACAGAGAAATTTAGCTTTTGGCTTTTTTCTCACCCTGCCGAGATCAAGTCGGTCGGCATCAAAACATGTCTGCACTGTTATATTGTTATGAGTGGCCGCTGTTGTATGCAGACAACACGCCTGATACAACAGATCAAATTTTTCCCCGGTTAACCCTGGAAAATAGTGGCTTCGTAACTGCGCAGCCAACTCAGCTCCACGAGGTCCATGCCTGGGATCAAAATGTTCATTGTATCGACAAGAATCATGAAAGAGGGCAAAAAGCTGGACAACTCCTCTATCTCCTCCAGTTTCCTCCGCCAGTTTCATACCAATATCGTATACCCGTGCCCAGTGACTGATACCATGCCTGCCGTACCAGTTAATACGAAACTGTTCCTGTATTTTAAGGATAAGCTCTACAGTAATCATCCGATATTTCTTGCTTTCAAAGTACACACCCTGTCTATCCACATGATGCCTCATGAATCATTCAGAAGGCACCGCCTCCCCGTATCACCATGCCTTGGCATAATATCAAACTCTTGACGGCGCCGGTGATACACAAGATGAAAAAGAACGGCAGCTGTCCAAAACCAGAGAACAACAGCATAATTCCACTAACTGCAATTAGCCAGTGACTCAACCGAACCGTCAAAGAGTGTCTGTGTACTGTATCCATGTCTATATATCCTCCTCTGATGCCTTTGCAATTCCTATTTATAGATACCAGTGTGTTAATTCCGTAAGTTTGAGTATACTTCGACTTTATCACACGTACAATTTCATACACTCAGCATTGAGGAAAACCCAAATATAGCGCAAAAAACACAGAAATATAACATAAAATCAGCTCCGTCCTAATTGATACAATATTGTGAGAAAATATTATGACCGTTTCATTACCCATAAAAAATGGCAGTATCTATACACTCAACCCGAGTAAAATTGTTGCCCTCGGACTCAATTATCTGGAGCATATACAAGAAAGCCAATCCGTTGATGTACAGAATTTCACAGAAGAAATTCCGACTGAACCAATTCTTTTTCCCAAAACACCGAACGTATTAATCGGACCCAACCAGCCTGTTATACTGCCTGAGTTTATTAATCAATACAATTTCGAACACTGCCGAACAGACCATGAAGCAGAGCTTGCAATTATCATAAAAGACAAAGTCAAAAACTTGTCCGCCGAAAACGCAATGGATCATATCCTGGGCTTTACCTGTTTCAATGATATCAGTCAGCGTAATCTACAAAAAAACGACAAATCCGGCTGGTACAGAGGAAAATCTTTGGACACATTTGGGCCAATCGGACCTGAAATAGTTCCCCTTGAAAATATTGGTGATCCACAAAATCTCCATATTCAGTGCCGTCTTAATGGGAAAATTGTACAAGATTCCAATACCAGTCATATGATTTTTAAGATTCCAGAGATCGTTGCCTTCGTGTCAAAAAACTTCACCCTTGAGTCCGGTGATATCATCATCACCGGAACACCAAGCGGCGTCGGACCCTTGACAGATGGTGATCTGGTGGAAGTAGAGATTGAAAATATTGGTATTCTTTCCAATCCTGTAAAAGCTGAAAATCAAACGTAAATGATTATAATTTAAATAAATATTTCCATTGTCTTGACCCAAAAACCCTGTTATTTTCAGAAAAATATTAATGGATACTTCATGCCAAACAATTTTTCTGATATGATTCACATACACAATTGAGTAATACGACCACAACGGTCGAAATCCATAGCAAAACGCATATAATTGCACTACCTATGCAAGATCACACAATTTGCCAGACTATATCAACAGAAGCTGTTCTCGGTATTATTAAAGACCTCACTGTTGGACAACGGTCAGCTGACACTCCTGAAGATCTAGCTGCTTTTCTGCACCAGTCTATTTTTTCCAGACTCGGATCCTTTCATATTGAAATTTTTTTCCTATACGATCAGACATCCGTTTTCGTCCCCACACCTGATAAAAACCATAACGTGGCGCAAAATCGTACACCTGCATACATTCCGGCAAACGGCCCTCTACTGGAACAATTAGTGGAAAACGGTCATTTACAGGTTAGAGAATCTGACAATCAACTCGACAATTCAAATGTTCTACACAATACCGGCAACGAAACACACCTTCTCTTTCCTTTAGGTGACACAGCAAATGTTTCTGGATTGTTATACATGGGCAACCCCTTTCCCTATTCTTTTGCTCCATCCTTTATCGAGGCCATATCTACATTTGCTGCGATAATTGGCTCCCGACTGAAAAGCATGCGGACAATAGGAAAACTGAAAAGGTCCATGCATGATCTTGAATATTCAGAAAAGGTACGTACAGCCCTTTATGACATTAGTGAAATGGCTCACGATGCGTTCAATATAGACGACCTCTATTCAAATCTTCATCAGACAGTTGCCCGACTCATGTACGCACGAAATTTTTTCATTGCCGTGGTGGATGAATGTAAAGAAGAAAAAATAATCACTTTCCCTTATTATATAGATGATCATGATGCCCATCTAAAAAATATTACAATTAAGATACCGGGAAAAGTACAGACTCTTACCAGCTATCTGCTGAAAAGTGGTCGCCCTATCCTCCTCACACCCGATAACTCAGACCAGATATATCTCGCAAACAATCTACACATACGTGGAACAAAACCACACTCACTTGTCGGCGCCCCATTTTACCTGCAGCACCTCTCAGGAGTTGTTGTTATACAGAGCTACGAACATGTAATCTACTCAGAGAAAGATAAGGAACTGATGGCCTATGTAGCACGCCACACAGGTGATGCTCTCAACCGAAAACGCGCGGTGGATGAGTTAAAGAAAGCCAAGGAGATGGCTGAACAGGCAGAAAAAAACAAAAGCACATTTCTCGCAAACATGAGCCATGAAATCCGTACTCCCATGAACGGAATAATCGGCTTAACAGAGCTGGTACTTGATTCTGATCTGTCGAAACAACAGAGAAATTACCTGGAAATGGTGCATGCTTCAGCTGGACGACTTTTACATCTTATTAACGATATTCTTGATTTTTCAAAAATTGAGGCCGCTAAATTTGAACTTGAGATAGCATCGTTCAGTCTACGTGATACAATAGCCAGCACTCTGGAAATCCTGGCTATCAGCGCCGCTGAAAAAGATATTGCTTTGGACGTGCAGTGCAATGATGCAATCCCTGACATCCTTCTTGGAGATGGAGATAAATTAGGGCAGATCCTACTTAACCTGGTGGGCAATGGCATTAAATTTACCAAAAAAGGATGTGTAACTCTTAAAGTTGAGCAAGAAAATGAACCACAATCCACAGACCACACGACTCTCCATTTTGAAGTTGTTGATACAGGCATAGGTATTCCTGCAAACAAAATAGACGATGTTTTCAGGGCATTCAGCCAACTCGGTACCACCCGGAACTCCAATCACCCGGGAACCGGTCTCGGCCTTGTCATTGCGGCGGAACTTGTGGAAATGATGAATGGAAAAATTGATGTGAAAAGCCAACCCGGGGTTGGAACAACATTTTCCTTTACCATACATTTTTCTTTGAGCCCACCTGTAACCCTTTTGAATCCCGCCCGGAAGCAGACACCTCCAACTTCTGCGCAAACCCGACACCTACAGCTGCCGTTTCGAATCCTCTTGGTGGAAGATGAGTATATTAACCGCGCCCTGGCAATATCTGTGCTCGAACGGGAAGGGTGGACGGTAACATCTGCTGAAAATGGTCTCCAGGCTCTCGACATGCTTCAGCAGGAACCATTTGACCTGATCCTGATGGATATTCAAATGCCGGAACTAAACGGCTATGAAACAACGCGGGCTATTCGCCAAAATGAACGTAAAACTGGCAAACATCTCCCCATTATTGCCATGACCGCATATGCGGGTAAGAAAGACCAGAATGAATGTTTTGCCGCTGGAATGGACGGTTACATATCAAAACCAATCAACTCGCATTCTCTGCATGCCGAAATAGAAACAATATTGATGGCGTCGTAAAAATCCGATCAACTCAATCCCCAAACCCCATAATTAGGCCCAAAAAGATCCCAATCAGCTCTCTTTTTTGCAATGAACCATTCCTGAAATTGAAGATCTGTTCGTGTTCCCGCAAAAGGAAAACAGAGATAAAAGCGACCACTTATTTTTGTGTCCGGTTTTCTTGAAAGTCTCATTTGCGGATTATTTGCCTGAACTTCCTTCAGCAACTGTATTGCCTCTTCAACATCACCCAAAGGGACAGTCAGGGTGTAATTATATTCTTCTTTCATGAGCGATTTCCTCTGCAAAAATTTCCCTGTATTACAACCATAAAAATCAGTTCAAAATAAAGCAAGAGGTAAAATAGATAAACCGTCCCTGAATTTTAACCCAGCTACAAGCTTCGAAAATACCCCAATCGTACTACGGGCCTGTGTCGATTTACCGATTATCTTTTATATTTTTATTTCAAATATTACCTTGGAATTACCTTCAGTTAGATAGTTACTTGTTACATCAAAACCATTAATTTTGCTATCACCAGGTAAGATTGCAAACCCCATCCTCTGGTGAAAGACAATAGAAAGGGTATTTTGGGGGGATGTGCACGATTTGACAATGGAAACAGAATTGGATTTACATACAGTGTAAAATTCTTGGTATAACTTTTTACCGACTCCTTGTTTTCTGCAATTCGGATGTACACCGGCTAGTTGGATATATGCTTCGTCGCGAATATATTGCGATAAAAAACCTACCAGAAACCCAGTTATTTCATTTCCTTCTTCGGCAATGAAACATGTGTTTTGAAAATGTATAAAGAAAATTTTCAATAAAGAGGCAGAAAGATCACGTCCTTCCCACCATTGAGGCATTACTTCAGCAATTAGTCTATGATCTGCTGGTTGTATGTTTCTAATTTTCATTGATTTAATTAGTTTACGTTCAATAAGATTACAGCCACAAACCGGCCGTAATGCTTTTTGCGTCGACTGATTTTACCTTGTTAGCCAAAATCATCATTTTTTTGCATTTTCCGACAATTCAAATAATTGAACAAAAAATTCATTCCGTATCTTTTCAATATACAAGGCTTCCTTAAAATCAACTATTGCCGTATCTTTACGCTTAAACCTGTCTGGTTCAACTTGCAACGCATAAGAATTGACCTGCTTTTTCCAGAACCACTCTGCACAAAAAAACTGAACATTTTCCGCATCGATGGTTGTTATTTTCTTTAAATTCTCAAGTAACACTATTCCCGAAGCACTCTTCTCAATACAGAAAGCAATATAGGCGATTCTGTATTCCACTTTCCCAATAGTATTGGTAACCGATAGGGAGGCAAGGTTATTGGGATCTTTCTGACCCTTGTAGACAAAATGTCCATAACAACTTTGCAGAGTAAAACAGTAAGGTAATTTATTAAATCCGTTGATAAAATTGGTGATCGGCATATCTATCATGTCATCAGCAAGATCACACAGAGCCTTCTGCCTTTGCGCCTGATAATGCGGATTTTCAACTAATTCTTTCAGTTCGGTAAAGGTTTCCAATTTTGCTATCCCTTCCCCATGATAGTATTACTTTTATTCGGCTATCGACTGTATTCTCTTATAGCTATTGATGATTTTCATTTTCCCCTCGTTAATGCACATAACTATAGTCAATTCCAAATGACATAATGCTTCCTTTTGAGTTGAAACTTGGTAATGGCAACGATTGACAGACCAATAAACGCCATTCCCTCTATTCCAATAGTGCATTTAGGAAGGGTGCATACTTCTTATCTTCTTTCGTAATATGCCCTAACCACCAATCCTTTAAAAAGCTCAAAACTGCATCGGAATCCTGATCTCTGTTTGCCTCAATGGAGAGCTTTCGTGTTTTCTCTAACAATGCTTTGTGCATTATAATATGTTTTGCAACTGCTGGATATCCCGCCTCTTTCATCAAAGCCTCTTCAGTGCTGAAATGAATCGTTGTATATTGCAGCAACATAATCAGGGTAGGTTTAATTATTTCTTCCCCTTGTCCACTTTGAATAAAATGGTAAAGCGAGTTAATGGTAGAAATAATCCCTCTGTGTTGTTCATCGATTATTGAAATTCCAAGGTTGTTGTTTTCATGCCAGATTATATAGAGATTGTTTTTCATGTTTTTTCCCTTAGGTTACCTTGTAATATGAGCATTCTTCAATGATGATGGCGTCGTAAAAAGCTCGATCTCTCCTTCGTTGTAGGTTTTTGCCAGAACCTCAACATACCGTACAGATGGTTGAGAGTTTGGCAAAAAAGCTACGGCCTTGTACACCGAGCTTTTTGACTTAGCCATCCAGAACTTCGAATGACCTTTTTACGAGGTCATCAATGATAACCTCTAATGTTTACTGAATTAAAAAAAACCAGACAAATCGCATCATATTCTTTGGGCATTAATCAGCCTATTTAAAGGAATCGGTCTACCAAAATAATACCCTTGGGCATAGTCAACACCAAGTCGTTCCAGTTCTTCAACAATTGCTTTATTTTCCGCATATTCAGCAACAATTTCAAGTCCACGGGATTTTGCTGAACTTATCATGCCTTCCACATCGGTCTTCAATTGGCCATTCTGCAAAATATGCTGTATGTAACTGCCGTCGATCTTAATTATGTCAACAGGCAGACGTGAAAAGCTCTGATAATTGGAATAACCGATACCAAAATCATCAAATGCGAACTTACACCCCATCTCTCTGAGTTTTGTGACCAGATGTGTTGCAGTATCATTGTCCTGAATTTCGTATGTTTCAGTCACTTCAAAACATACTTTACCTGGATCAATTCCACTTTTCAGCAAGCAACTTTCAATAAACGGTAGCATATGTTCATTCGACACCGATATTCCCGACAAATTTATTGAGCACACAGAAAGAGATGCCTCGTGCTCAAAGTTGCTCTGAAGTGTGTCAAGAACATGTTTTACAACATACATGTCTATTGCTGTTGCAAGACCTAATTTTTCCGCCGCTGGAATAAATGCCAGAGGAGATATGATGTTACCGTGTTGATCTTCCATACGAGACAGTACTTCATAATGAAATCGGCCATTGTCAATCTTTTTTGCGCTGGAACTAATAGCAACAATTTTCTGTGCGTATAATTTCAATCCCTGATTTTGAAGGGCATGCCGAATAATAGGCTCGAGCTTCTGATAACGGGTATCCTCTTCCTCGGCCACCTTAATTTTATCTTTACCTTTTTTCTTGGCTAAAAGACATGCGCTTGAAGCCTTTGAAACAGCATCCTGCAAGTTAGAAGAAGGGGTAATCTCTGCAAGGCCTATACTGATACTGGAGTGAAAAGGATGCTCGTCGGTGCGAAAATTCAGATGCCGAAACTCTGATTGCAGACGACGGGCGAGGACAAGTGCACTGTCAAGTATCGTGTCGGGCAGGTAGAGGATAAATTCGTCTCCAACAAACCTGGAAACCACAAGATCCAGGCTTCGATTTCCCGCCTGACGCGTCGTATTCAGCAGCCAGGTAGCTGCCTTTTGAATGGCATAATCCCCGGCTTTTTGTGAACGGTATGTTATTGTTTTAAAATAATCGATGTCAAGAAAGAGAACCACTGCGTGAAACTCGCAATCTTTTTTGGATCGAACCTTTTGGGCAATATGCACTTTATGTACGAATTCCGGCCAGTTGATCAGCCCCGTCAATTCATCATATGTTGCCTTGTACTGCAACATTTTCAACAAGTTGTACTGTTCTGCGTTGTCACGGATAATCGCTATGAAACCAGCAAGATTATCTGAGTCCGACAACACCTCATTAATGGTCAGGGTGACAGGAATTTCCTGCTGATCACTTTTAATAACTGAAAATCGTATTGGCTTGCTTGCCTCAACGGTTACTGTTGAAGGAAATATTCGTTGTGCACCAATAAGTTTGGACCGGGGGTGTTCGTTATTTTTTCGTCGACTGATGTAATGAGAAAAAGCTGACCTGTGTATTTTCCTGCTACCTTGGTGCAAAAAACATTCAATAGGTCTACCAACAATTTCATCAGCACTATATCCGAGAATTGCTGTTACGCCCTTGTTTATATCACGGACGACTCCTTCAGTATCAACGAAAAACAACGCGTTTGTCTCAAGTTCACTAAGGGCATGCCAGACGTATTTGTTTTCAATCATTTCAGCAATCTCCAAACCCTTTTCGGTAGTGATGGTAATACGGTCGATTTCCAAGGGAGCGGTAAAGACAGACATCCAGCCGAAGTTCGTCCCTATGCAACAATTCCAGGCTACCGTTTCATGTTAGATTATGCAACTTCTTTTGCAGCAGCTTTCACTGCAGAAATAACAAAACACGGACGCGTTTCTATCCCTTTAATATTGGTTGTTGGACAGACCACTCTTTAACTGATAGTAGATAAAATAATTCCTAACCATAGTTGATAACTGCCAAAGATTAATAATACTATCGATGACAAACCAATTAAAATTTTACTCACCTGGGGCCCCAATTTTCTAGCAAACCCAAATAGAATAATTGTTCCGGCCAGTGTCAGAATCATTGTCAGATAAAAACTAGCAACCAACACTATTCCATTAATCTGTGATAATCTCCAACCCTTAAGAAAAAGTGGGCCCATAATTAAACTCCAGCCCAAATAAGGATTGGGATTTAAAAGATTTACTAAAATTGCATTAAATAAAGTTTGCTGCCCCGATTCAGTTGATACAGTCTTGTCTACATCGAACTCTTGCCATGATTTAAAAGCTTTGATTGCGAGAAAAACTAGAAATAATCCACCACCTATTCTCAATAGGAGAATAAAGCTGTCTGGCATTGTATTCAATAGAAATAAAACTAATCCAAGTATTGGAATATCGCTAATAAGTGGAGCAAACGCTGCCGGCAAAGTTGAGCGCCATCCATTTTTCAGGGTCTGTGAGATTATATATGTTTGAAGTGGTCCAGGCTGAACTGCTGCTGCAAAAGCGTATGTTACTCCAAAAATTAGATAGCTAAACAATTTCAACTATTCCTTGAATATTTAATTACATTCAATGATTGCCATCTTTCAATTTTGAAAAATCAGCTCAGTGCGCTTAATAATGACAGTATTAAAGCTTTCTTTCAAGCCACCTAATATCCATCTTCAGCCATCCAATTTCCTCATAAAGTGGCGTTGTAAGCTCTTCCTCGGTCTTGGACTTTTGCTTCTTGCTGGCGTAACAAAAAATTCTTAAGCATTCAGTTGCAGTTGCTTTTTCCAGGTTGAGATCTGATTTAGAGCGGTTACCGCGCAGCAAGGCAGCATCGGTGTAAATGACCTACCACAACAAATCTTTGAGCAAAGTAATCGAGTTACTTGTAAGTTTAGGTGAAGCTTCAAACTTCAAAATACTGCAATCGTGTTGCCGTTTGTCTTAATTTGCTGATTAAAAAAAATTATTTTGGCCAATTGCTTCCGCTTTAGATCTGTTGATCTTTTTGCTTTTGATACATTAAGATCATTTAAATTTTTTGAACAAACCACTCATATGTACCTGCCATGGTAATATTTCCATTTTCGTCTTCAATTTCTACATTTACTGCTATTGGAGCCCGACCTTTATTTTCAATTTGCAGGTTAAACTTGCTAGCAGCCCCTTCATCTATGGTTGCTTTTCCAATAATTTTTGACTGCGCAGGTTTTTTGAATTTTGTTTCAGATTTTCTCAAAACCGGAACAACAGAATCTGCCAAATGAGAAAAGTTATTTTGCAATGCCAAGCCACTGCATGCTTCAGCTAAAGCAAACTGAGCACTGGCGTGAAAGGTTCCAACATGATTTTTCATGTTGTCATTAAAGGAAAGCTTAAGAATATTCTTATTTTCAGCGACATATGATATCTCAATATATTTATTGAATGGTATTTGTGTTATATCCATTTTTTCGTTTTTTATTTCAAATTCTATCGTAGAATTAAGTAAGATGTTTTATTGTTATTTAGGGTCCGTTCAGAAAAGAAAAAAAGGCCATTTCAGGACGAGCACTAATCTTCCCCTCTGACAGACCTTCTGTATCTGAAAATGTTTTTATGAATAGCTGTTCAATCTCTTCACCATTGTTGGGATTATATGTTGAAAGTTTCATATTGTTTCCTAGCGATCGGCCCAAGCAATTCCGGTAATCAGTCTGCAGCAATTTATTATTTAGTGCCTGACCGAAAAGCCCATTTTCTGAGATTCCGGCGCCAGCGTTTAAGTGTTTCCTTAAACGCTGGTCGTGCAAGACAAACCTGAACGAGCAAGCCTAACCGCAAAAGGAGTTTGTTTGCTTGATCAGCGCACACCTCTCCTGTCGCCTTTGCAGCACTGTTCAATTT
>Ga0256845_1001563_pt1 | contig 18074 bp, 18 predicted proteins | sample RiftiametaG_FD_189101 | JGI IMG/M metagenome (GOLD analysis project Ga0256845, IMG submission 189101) | Tube worm associated microbial communities from hydrothermal vent at the East Pacific Rise, Pacific Ocean - Riftia | ecosystem: Host-associated > Annelida > Integument > Unclassified ...
TCTGCTAATGTGGGCTGTTTCTGTAATTTCATACCTTGAAAATAATACTTAACTAATTCAATAACAAATGATTGTAGTTAATTTTTACGCCTATTCTAAACAGATTATACCGTGCAACGGTCTTATATTTTATGAATTTTTAAAAGTTACCATGCTGAAAAGCTTTCATATATAGGGTTTGTTCCATTTCATAACATAATATTTTTTGTGTTATTTTTGATATGTGTTATATGTTTTCGGTATACTTAGTTATATTCTCCAAATCTTCAATGCCAAAATATTTTAGCATAAGAGTGCCAATAAAAGTTGGAAAACAATTATACCGGTTTATCTGTTCAAGTAGATTTGTTTGTTGTGTATTAATTGATTTTCCATGAACTATTTCATGTCTTAAGTCCACAACTTTCGAGAAATTCAATTTAAAATCTTCTGGGTTAATATTTGTGAATTTAATTAAACTATCAAATTGGGCTTTCATTGGCATATATATTATATTCCTTGCTTTGTTTGTGATTTGACTTTTAAATGACTCTTTTTGGCTATCTATGATGATTTCCAATAATTGCTCTAAAAATCCATTAATTTGTGTTTTTACAGTGCTATCATCAATAATGAAATGGTATTTTTCTTGTACTTTCTTTATGTTTCCAATTTTTCCATCAAGAATATATTGATTTCTTAATTGTTCTAGAACATTAAAGAGTAACATAAAACGAGTTTCTCCCTTTGACCTAATAGCATATGTATATCGTTCTATTATACTCGATACAAAATCCAAATTATTAAATAAACTATGAGATTTAATATTTATCAGCAGATTCATTGGATTACGATGAAATTTCCATGCAAATAGCCCGTGTGGATACTCATTTGAGGGTTCATTCGAAACTTCTCTCACTTCATAGAAATATTTATCTTCAGCATAAATGCTAGAAACACAATAATCAATAGGTTGTTGAGAATAAAATGAATATAAATCACAAATGAGCCTGACATGTTTTTTAATTTTATTTTCAGTTAAGTTTGAATGCTGAATTCTAAGCCTTGGTTCTTTAGCAATTTTCACTAACTCTTTATGGTTTTTGTTAAGGGTATAAAAATTATGTTCGGGAATAAAGTTGAGCTCATGAAACTTTACAGTATTTATGTATTTATTAGTAGGTTTCCATTCATATTTTTCACAACTCCAAGGAAATAATAGATTATAGGAATATCCTGATTCAATAAGATTGAAACTTGTATCATTGAGATAGAAAGTACTATCTCTCTTATCATCACTTTTGTATATTAATCGAATACCAGATAAGGAAATGGTGAAATAAGAATAATTTGAATCATAAGGTACTGATGATTTAATAGTTTTGCATCGATGACCAACAAAATCTATGTGTGTTAAGGTTTTAGGGGATATTATTTCTAAAACTTCTATTTCTGAAGTTATATTTCCATTGTAATCATCTTCCCAGTGTATAAATTTCACATCAAAGAACTCTTCTTTTTTAAAATAAATTTTCAAAATTATATCATCTTTAGAATTTATTATAAGCTCACATTCATGGGATGAAGAAAGAGGTTCGCTTGCTATAGGAAGAATTTCAAACGATTCGGGAATATGTATGTTAACATTAAAAATAATATTTTCTTCTTTCATAAATGATCGATTAAATTTCTGCATCTACTTTTGGCAAACAGATAGAATAAATTTACCTGATAATTTAAAATAGTCTGTAAATCTATTAATATTTGTATAGAGTAATATATTATTAGAATTTGTGTCAAATATATAGCTCAATATGGCCTTTTAAACCTTAAAAACCTGTTAATCAGTTAGTTAAAAAAATATTCATAACCTCTCCAAAATAATGAATTTAATGCAAAAAGTCCTAACATTCAGTATGTTAGGACTTTTCAAAAAAAACTTGTGACCTCGACAAGATTCAAACTTGTAACCTCTTGAGCCGTAATCAAGTGCGCTATTCAGTTGCGCCACGAGGCCGTTGTTTCCCTTAATAAGGGCTGCAAATATATTTCTTTTTACATTTACTGCAAAATAACCACAACTAAAATAAAATGGATTTTAAGAAGTATATAAGAGATGTAGATAATTTCCCAAAGGAAGGTGTTGTTTTTAAGGATATTACACCATTATTACAAAGCAATTTTGCCTTTAAATCCGCTGCGGAAGAATTACTGAAATTAATTGGTAATCAAGATGTAAATAAGGTTGTGGGAATGGAAAGTAGAGGTTTTTTCTTTGCCCCATGGTTGGCAATGCAATTAAATGCAGGACTTGTCCCCGTACGTAAAGCGGGCAAACTGCCTTTTAATAAAATATCTGAAACCTATGCTTTGGAATATGGGGAAGGTGTTTTAGAAATGCATGCTGATGGTATTTTAAAAGGGGAGAAGGTAATAATTCATGATGATGTGTTGGCTACTGGAGGTACTGCAGAAGCTGTTTGTAAGCTGGTGAAAAAATTAGGAGGGGAAATTGTACAATGTAATTTTTTAATAGAACTGGATTTTCTTAACGGGAAGGAAAAAATAGAAGAGTACACCATTAAATCTTTGATGCATTATTAATCCAACGCATTGGTGGTTACGTAAAATCTCCAGCCAATAATTGCCATTTGAAATTTTGATGCTTTGGAAAGATCCAGTCTTTTTTTTGAGAGGCTGGGAAACAGTATTTTATTTACTTTGGCCAAGAATTTAAAGAAAGACCGTTTCATTGATATGGTTTGTTGCAAATATAAGAACTTAAGTAGAAGAAGAAGGCTAGTCGTGAGTCACCTTCTCTATTTTATATGGGACTACACATATTCTACTTTAAAGAAATAGTGCAATTAATGATAATAGTAAGAACAATAATAGTTTAGCAAGTGTAATCATAATTGTATGTTTTTAGGGTTAATACTAGGTGTTGTATAATCAATTGTTTTATCAATATATATACTTACTCATCACACTTGCAAATATTTACATCCGATTTAATGTATTTGAATACAGATTTGTAACTAGAAAAATGATTATTGTTTCAATGTGTAATATGTATTACTATTTTTGAGTTTTAAATTGCAGCTATATTTTCAATTTAAGTTATCAATTGGCATGTTTATAGGGTGTTTTTGAAGATTATTTTGCCAGCCAAGGAAGGTTTCATTTAAAAAATATTCGTTTTTAGTATATTCATTTTATTGTGCACAAAAAAACCGACCTTACTGTAGGTCGGTTTTTCATAGTTTTTTGAGATTTATTTGCTAATTCTTCTTTTTAGTGGTAATCTCTACTACACCATTTTTTGCTTTTTTCCCATATTTTATTTTTGCGCTTTCACCTTTAAGTACATTAATAGACTTTATCTCATCATGAGATATTTTTTTAAATTCTTTTTCACTTACTTTTTTTCCATCAATTAAAAAAAGAGGGCTTTCCTTACCATCTGTATCTATGAAGAAAAAGTCGTTATCCTCGCCACTTAATATTTCTATATCACTATCGTCATCAGAATCTTTAATGATGAAAACATTTTTTCCTGTTTTACTATCTGTCTTTTTTGTGGTAATGTGCTTGGAGTGTATTTTGTTATCTTTTGTTATCTTTTCATATTCCTCTTTGCTGACCACTTTTCCATTTAGTCTTATAATTTCTTTTCCGTCAATATTTTCAATTTCAATTGTTTCATGTTCACCATATGATGAATGCACCCAAACATTGTTCTTCCCATTTCCATGAGTGGAACTTTTAACAATGATTTCATGTTTCTCATCATCGGTATCAATATCTTCATGAATGGCGAAACTATAATTTCCATCAAATTCAATATTTTTGTTGCCCACAAAAATATTTTTATCTTCATCAATGGTTATATATATCGATTTAATTGGTGTATCTGAACCTGAATTGTATGAGCTGCTAAATGTACTTCCATCATCTTTTTTTCCACTAATATGAATTGATATGCTTACAATTTCATTCTCATTATTATGAACCACTGTATATGAAAAATCAATACCATCTTTGGCTATATCCTTTTTCATTGTTTCCATTTCTTCATTAGAAGTGTTCTTAGTGATAATGAATTCAGTTTTTTTAATATGTATATCAACTTCATTGGAATCCTGAGCTACTACTTTAGTGTTAAAGGCAAAGACAAAAGCTATTAATAATGGTAGCGCCAGGCTATATTTCCATAAATTCTTTTTGTTTGATTTTGATTTGTGTAACATAACTATTCGTTTTTTGATTAATGAATTATAAAAATTATTTGTGATTGATGTGCAAAATTGATTGCCAGCTCCTTTTACAAGTGCATATTGGTATGTTTTTATAGAAGACATATCTTGTGTGGCATGTGCATCTGCCAAAAATTCTAAATTTTGTTGAATACTTTTTTTATACAACCAAACCATTGGGTTGATCCAAAATATGATTGTTGTAAAATGTGCTGTTAAAATATCTATTGAATGCCATTGGGAGCTATGAACTTTTTCATGTTGTATAATGGCATCAAGTTCTGCTGTGTTGTACAATGTAGGGTTGTAAACTATATACTTAAAAAAGGAGAATGGGGTTACCTCCCTTGTTGTTTCTATATATACATAACCATTTATTTTTTTTGATTCATTTTTACCAATCAATTTTCGCAATGAAAGTAATTGGATAATAAATCTAATGGTCAATAATACAACTCCTGAGCAGTAGATTACGAATAAAATCTGCATCCAGTTAAAATTGGTTTCAATAGACGTAGAGCCCATGGCTACGTTGCTTAGTTGGCTATCTGCATAAATTATATAATTTGTAGCATCGATATATTTGGTTATGTAAACAAAAGGAAAAATAAATGTGGATAATATTCCAGCCATTAAAAAATGTCTGTTCCCAGTAAAAAAAGTTTCTTTTTTAAGTCCTATTTGATACAGTGAAAAAAATATAAGTAGTACTCCAGATGCTTTTAATATATACTCTAAAAAAGTTTCCATTTATTTCTTTTTCTCAATTAGGTCAATAATTTCTTTTAACTCTTCTACAGATATTTTTTTTTCACTTGCAAAGAAGGACACCAAGCTTTTATATGAATTGTCATAGTAATCAGAAATTGTGGAATTGATGAATTTTTTCCTGTAGGCTTCCTTGGAAACTATAGGAAAGTATCTGTGAGTGTTTCCAAATGCCTCATGGGTAACAAATTTTTTATCCTCTAGATTACGAACAATAGTAGATAGGGTATTATAATGAGGTTTGTCATTATCCATTTTTGACAATATTTCTTTTACAAAAGCCTTTTCTAGCTTCCATAGAATTTTCATTATTTCTTCCTCTTTGTTCGTTAATTTTTGCATACCAATTTTTTACTTTGACCAAACGTATTACTATTTTTATAGTTAACCAACTATTTTAATAGTTATTTAACTATTTTTTTAGTCGATATATATAGTAGGCCCTCAATTTCTTTTCTAAAGAAATCTTCATTTATATTTGCCGAAAGTTTTATTTAATGCAAAATATTTTATTTATAGTTCTTGGATTGGTGTTACTTATAATGGGTGGTAATTTGCTTCTAAAAGCTGCCGTTGCATTGTCACTTCGTTTAAATATCCCTAAAATAGTTATTGGTATGACGGTGGTTTCTTTTGCCACATCTGCACCGGAACTTATTGTAAGCATTAAGTCTGCTTTAAATGGATTGCCAGATTTGGCATTGGGCAATGTCATTGGATCTAACATTGCAAATTTGGGATTGGTGCTAGGAATAACCGTTATTTTGGGCAGTATAGATGTTAAGAAAAGTTTTTATACTACAGATTGGCCTGTTATGATGTTGGCTTCTATTTTGTTCTTTGGCTTCATTTTCTTTGATGGAGAATTACAACAGTATGAGGGTATTATAATGCTGACTCTTCTTTTTGTATTTTTAGTGTACCTACTACGTTTTCAAAAAACAGCGGTGGTGGATGAATTGCCAGAAGATGATGTGCCTTTACCTTTATATAAGACCGTATTGTTTTTTGGAATTGGGGGAGTTGCACTTTGGGGGGGGTCAGAGTTGCTTATAAAAGGTGCGGTTGGTATGGCCACTGCATATGGTGTTAGTGAAAGGGTTATTGCTGTAACTGTAGTTTCTGTAGGGACTAGTATTCCTGAGCTTGCAGCGTCTATAATTGCAGTCATTAAAAAAGAAAAAGCTATTTCTTTAGGGAATTTAATAGGCTCTAATATATTTAATATACTGGCTGTGTTAGGTATTACATCTATAATTACACCTATAAAGGTTATGGATGATGAACTTTTGTCCAATGATATATTCTGGATGTTGGGGGTTTCCTTTTTAGTGCTTCCGTTAGTATTTATACCCAAAGGACTTAGATTGGGGTGGCGAGATGGTTTAATATTACTTGCTGTTTATGTAACCTTTGTGTTTATGACAATTCAATAAAAAACCGTCCTTGAAATTTCCAAGGACGGTTTTTATATCAAACAATTAATTTGTACTTATAAACTTAAACTTTTGCAGTTTTTACTGTTTTAATAATTCTACCTGCAATTTTGTATGGATCTCCGTTAGAAGCTGGTCTTCTATCTTCTAACCAACCTTTCCATCCTTTTTGAACAGTAATAATAGGAATTCTGATTGAAGCTCCTCTATCTGAAATACCATAACTAAAGTCATGTATGGAAGCAGTTTCATGCAATCCTGTTAAACGTAGTTCGTTAAATTCTCCATAAACGGTAATATGTTCTTTTACAACAGGTCTAAAAGCTTCACATATTTTGTTGTAAGTAGCTTCGTCTCCACAAGTTCTCAACGTAGTGTTGGAGAAGTTTGCATGCATACCAGAACCGTTCCAATCCCCTTTTATTGGTTTTGGATGGTAATCAATATAGTAACCATACTGCTCAGTTAATCTATCCAATAAATATCTTGCGATCCAAATTTCATCTCCTGCTTTTTTGGCTCCTATTGCAAACAATTGAAATTCCCACTGTCCTGCAGCAACTTCTTGGTTGATGCCTTCAAAATTAAGTCCGGCATCAATACACAAATTAGCATGTTCTTCAACTAAATCTCTGCCCCAAGTATTTTTACCACCAACAGAGCAGTAGTACATACCTTGTGGCCCAGGGTATCCACCAATAGGGAAGCCTAAAGGTAATTGTGTATTAACATCCATGATAAAGTATTCTTGCTCAAATCCAAACCAGAAATCATTATCGTCATCATCAATAGTAGCTCTTGCATTGGATTTATGTGGAGTACCATCTGCATTCAAAACTTCGGTCATTACCAAATACCCGTTTACTCTTGCGGGATCTGGATAAATGGCAACAGGCTTTAATAGGCAGTCAGATGACTCGCCTTCTGCTTGTTGTGTTGAAGATCCATCAAACGACCAGTTGCCAAGTTCCTCAAGAGTTCCTTGAAAATCTTCATGCTCTTCTACTTTAGTTTTACTCCTTAAGTTGGCTGTTGGTGTGTAACCATCTAACCAAATGTATTCCAATTTAATCTTGCTCATAATTTTAGGTAGTTAATTTAATCTTCAATGTAACAGTAAGAAACAAAAATAATTTTTTTTAATTATTATTCTAGTTTTTAAGGGGTTAAATACATAACAATTTAGTTTTTTTTTGTACACCCCTAAATATATAGGGGTATTTTATCAGATAAGTATTATTAATGAGATATATTATTAATTTGCTAATTTTGAAAAATGTTTTAAAGAGATAAAACCTATGTCCAAACTAAGATTTGATGCAATTACAGAAAGCCACAGCAGAAATAGAATAAAGATTAAAGAAAATGGAAGGCGTTCAGAACTGTTTTGCAAGAATGTTTTTAATGATGAAAAAATGCTTCAATATCTAACAAGAGAGGCATATGATAGAGTTAAAGATGCCATTTTCTCTGGCTCAAAAATAGATAGAAAAATTGCAGACCAAGTAGCTGAATCCATTAAGGCATGGGCAATTTCTATGGGAGCTACACATTATACGCATTGGTTTCAGCCATTGACAGGTTCAACAGCAGAAAAGCATGATGCCTTTTTTGACCTTTTACCTGATGGTAGGGCCTTAGAAATGTTCGGGGGTGGACAATTGGTACAGCAGGAGCCAGATGCTTCAAGTTTTCCAAGTGGAGGTATTCGCAATACTTTTGAGGCTAGGGGATATACGGCTTGGGACCCTACATCACCTGCATTTATATATGGTACCACATTATGTATACCTACAGTTTTTGTTTCCTATACAGGTGAAGCATTAGACAATAAGGCACCATTATTAAGAGCATTACATGCTGTGGATAAAGCTGCAACCGCGGTTGCCAAATATTTTGATAAAAATGTAGCAAAAGTAAGTGCAACATTAGGTTGGGAACAGGAATATTTTTTAATAGATAAAGCGCTGGCGTACTCTAGACCAGATATTATCATGACAGGGAGAACTCTTGTTGGTCATTCTGCACCAAAAGACCAGCAGTTAGATGATCATTACTTTGGAGTGATACCAAGTAGGGTATTGAGTTTTATGAGCGATTTGGAAAAGGAATGTACAAAATTAGGAATTCCTGTAAAAACCAGACATAATGAGGTGGCTCCCAATCAGTTTGAACTGGCTCCGGTTTTTGAAGAAGCAAACCTAGCAGTAGATCATAATTTATTGCTCATGGATGTGATGGAAAAAATTGCGGACAAACATGGTTTTAAAGTGCTTTTTCATGAAAAACCTTTTGCGGGTATCAATGGGTCTGGGAAACACAATAATTGGTCTTTGTCAACGGACACGGGCATCAATCTTTTAAGCCCAGGATCCACACCCATGAAGAACTTAAGATTTCTTACCTTTTTTATAAATACAATCAAGGCTGTAGATACGTATGAAGAGTTGTTGCGTTCTTCTATTGCCTCTGTCAGTAATGATCATAGATTGGGTGCTAATGAAGCACCACCAGCAATATTTTCCATTTTTATAGGAACACAGCTAAGTGGTGTTTTAGATGAATTGGAAGGGGTGTCAAAGGGGAAATTATCACCAGAAGAAAAAACAGAATTGAAACTGAATGTAGTAGGTAAGATACCTGAGATATTATTGGACAATACAGATAGAAACAGAACATCTCCTTTTGCCTTTACAGGGAATAGATTTGAAATGAGAGGCGTTGGCTCTAGAACCAATTGTGCTAAACCTATGACTGTTTTGAATACCATTGTTGCTAAGCAGTTGATTGCATTTAAAAAAGAAACAGATGCATTGATTGATAAGAAAGGCTTAAAAAAGGATGAAGCAGTTTTTAATGTATTAAGGGAATATATAAAAACATCAAAAAGAATTCGGTTTGATGGTGACGGGTATAGCGAAGAATGGGAAAAGGAGGCTAAGAGAAGAAAACTCAGTAATAACAAAACAACCCCAGAAGCAATACAGGTACTTACTTCTAAGGAGAGTTTAGATTTGTTTAGGACCATGAAGGTGATGAGCGAAGTAGAGGTGAAAGCGAGACAGGAAGTGGAATTGGAAGCCTATAGCTTTCACATTCAAATAGAAGGCAGGGTTTTTAATGAACTGGTATACAGCCATATTATACCTGCTGCAATTACCTATCAAAACCAATTGATGGAGAATGTAATGGGTTTAAAGGAAATTTATGGAACCGTGTATAAGAAATTAGCAGACGGACAATTAAATGTAATTGAGAGTATAGGAGAGCATATTACAGAAATTAAGAAAAAGACAGATAATATGACCGAGGCAAGGAAAAGAGCAAATTCATTAAAGGATTTGAATAAAAAAGCTTCGGCATATTGCAATAATGTAAAACCTTATTTTGATGAAATAAGATATCATGCAGATGCTTTGGAAAGGTTAGTGGAAGATCAGCTTTGGCCGTTGACCAAATATAGGGAATTGTTGTTTGTATAGAAATTCACTAATATTAAAAACAAAATATAAAATCATAAGAAAATCAATTTTAATTGCATTGTTGTTTTTTGCGGTAACCATTAATATCAGCGCATAGGATTTAAGACCAATTTTAACTCAAGAAACAGCATTGAAAATTCAAAATGCTGCTGTTGCTTATGCTGTGGATAATGACTTAAAGGTTTCTGTTTATGATGCACATGCGCGACTCATTACTTTTATTAGAATGGATGGTACTTCTATTGGAGTATAAAAACTTGCTCGTTGGAAAGGATTGTCGGTAGCATCTTATGAGCGTTTTATTTCTGACACTGCTAATTGGAATATAGATACCGCACCAAATATTGCTACAGCAGAGGCGGGTGCCAACATTTACCAAAGAGGGAATCCCTTTGGGAGGTATTGGTGTTTCTGGTGCAATTTCTGCCGATGATGTAAAAATTTCGGAAGCAGGTATAAAAGCTGTTGGTCTGTATTCAGTGGTTCCAGAAGACTAAAAATAAAGTGTAAGGAAAAATGGGTATCTAAATCCTCACTTTACCTTATTTTTGCTCAAATTAAGTATTAAAAATGAGTTCATCCAATAGCGAAAGATATAATCAAAGAGGGGTTTCTGCCTCAAAGGAAGATGTACACAATGCCATTAAAAACATAGATAAAGGTCTTTTTCCAAAAGCATTCTGTAAAATTGTACCAGATTATTTGACCAATGATGATGATTATTGTTTGATTATGCATGCAGATGGAGCAGGAACAAAATCATCCTTGGCATATATGTATTGGAGAGAAACAGGGGATGTTTCCGTTTGGAAAGGCATTGCTCAAGACGCACTAATCATGAATGTGGATGATTTGTTATGTATTGGTGCCACAGATAATATTATGTTGTCATCAACCATTGGTAGAAATAAAAATTTGATTCCGGGTGAAGTCATTTCAGCTATTATCAACGGAACAGAAGAGCTGATTTCGGATTTAAAAACCCACGGCGTTACCATTCACTCTACAGGAGGAGAAACTGCAGATGTGGGAGATTTGGTACGCACCATTATTGTGGATTCTACCGTAACGGCTAGAATGAAGCGTAAGGATGTGATAAATAATGCCAATATTAAGTCTGGCGATGTTATAGTAGGCTTGGAGTCTTTTGGTCAGGCTACTTATGAAAAAGAGTACAATGGTGGTATGGGAAGTAACGGACTTACTTCTGCCCGTCATGATGTTTTTTCAAAATATTTAGCTGAAAAATATCCTGAAAGTTTTGATGCTGCCGTGCCAGAAGAATTGGTCTATGTAGGAAATATAAAATTGACAGATGATGTGCCAGGTTCTCCCATAAATGCTGGTAAATTGGTGTTATCGCCAACTAGAACATATGCGCCGATCATTAAAAAAATATTAAAAAAATATACCTCAGATGATATTCATGGAATGATTCACTGTAGTGGTGGTGCCCAGACCAAGATTCTACATTTTATTGACGATTTACATATTATTAAAGACAATATGTTTCCAGTTCCACCACTGTTTAAATTAATACAGGAACAATCGGGTACGGATTGGAAAGAAATGTTCCAGGTTTTTAATTGTGGGCACCGTATGGAAATTTATGTAAATGAACAAGTGGCACAAGATTTGATTTCCATATCCCAGAGTTTTGGTGTTAAAGCCCAAATAGTAGGTAGGGTAGAAGGTAGTTCATCTAAAAAACTTACTATTATAAGCGAATACGGAACCTTTGTGTATTAAGGCATACGATTACCCCAAATAATACGTTGTTTTTAATAACAAATATTAGTATTAATGGAAAGAAAGAAATTTTTGAGAACCTTAGGTGCTAGTGCTGCATTTGCAATAACCTTTCCCTGTTTAAATGGATGTTCTACTGATGGAGATACTGATGTTGCCCCAGAGGACATGAAGCCTATCCCTACAGGAGTGGATTTCACCATTGATTTAAACTCCAATGAAGGTGCCGGTCTTCAAAACAATGGAGATTTTATTCTCAAGGATTTTGTGGTGGTGGTTAAAAACCTAGAAGGCAATTTTGTAGCTGCTAGTCAAGTATGTAGTCATCAACAAACAGAAGAAGTCCGTTTTATAACGGATAATGGTGGAATTTTTAGTTGTTCCACCCATGGTTCTCGTTTTGATCAAAACGGAACACCATTAAATTCTATAACCAGTAACCCTCTGAAAATTTTCAGCACAGAGTTGACTGGTGATATGCTCAGAGTCTTTGAGTAAAAAAATTATAATCTCTTAAGTTTTAGCTATGAAAAATCTTACAATGGTTCTGTTTTTACTTTTTTCATTCTGTCTTTCTGGGCAGGAATGGATAGGGGATTATAAAGAGGCTCTTTCACAAGCTACTGCAAACGACAAACTAATAGTTCTTGTTTTTGCAGGTTCAGATTGGTGCGCACCCTGTATAAAATTAGATAGAAACATATGGCAATCCAATGAGTTTGCTACCTATGCTTCAGAAAATTATATTATGTACAAGGCAGATTTTCCTAGAAAAAAAGCAAATAAACTTTCAAAGGAAAAGGCAGAAGTCAATGGTCAATTAGCAGAAAAATACAACCCTAAAGGGTACTTTCCTTTGGTGGTAATATTAAATAAGGGAGGAGAAGTGCTTGGAACTACAGGTTATGCAAATGTATCGCCAAAAGAATATATTTCACTTATAAATTCTTTTATAAAGTGAAAACAATAGTCCCCCTAATCTTATTTTTTTTTCTTTTTAATCTCAATGCTCAAGAAGGGGAGTATGTAACCGTTCATAAAACCACCAAATTAATGGGCAGTAGGTTTGATATCACTGTGGTGGTATTGGACGAAGAAATTGGTTATATAAATATAAACGAGGCAGTATCAGAAATCGCAAGGATAGAAAAAATGATATCCTCCTGGGATGAGGAATCTGAGACTTTTCTTATCAATAAAAAAGCAGGAATAAGTCCAGTTAAGGTGAGTCTAGAGTTGTTTAAATTGATAGAACGGGCAAAAAAAATCTCAGAGATGACAGATGGTGCCTTTGATATTTCCTATGCTTCCATGGATAAAATATGGAAGTTTGATGGTACGATGAAATATTTCCCAACCGAGAAAGAGGTAGCTAGATCCATTGGAAAAGTTGGGCATACGAACATTATATTGAACAGAGATGAAACAACAGTGTTTTTAAAACACAAAGGAATGAAAATTGCATTTGGTGCCATTGGGAAAGGATATGCAGCAGACAAAGCAAAAGAACTTTTAATATCAAAACAAGTAAAGGCTGGGATTATTAACGCTTCAGGAGATCTTACAACATGGGGAACTAAAGCTACTGGTGAAAAATGGTTGATAGGTATAGCTAACCCATTGAGCAAGGAAAAGATTTTCTCGTGGCTTCCCATTGTAGAATCTTCGGTGGCAACTTCAGGAAATTATGAGAAGTTTGTAACCTTTAAAAACAAAAAATATTCCCATATTTTGGACCCAAGGACAGGATACCCATCAAGCGGAATCATTAGTGTTTCTATTTTTTCTAAAAGAGCAGAAATATGTGATGCTTTTGCAACAGCAGTATTTATAATGGGCAGGGATGCTGGAATCTCAATGATAAATCAACTTGAGGGAATAGAAGTCATTGTTGTTGATAGTGATAATAAATTGCATAAGAGCAGTGGTATTATGTTCAATAATTATTAATTTTGAAAAATGAAACGTTTTATACCTATAGTGATTTTCTTGATTTTTTCTTGTACATCTTGCGTAGCAGTAAAGGAATATGATAAAATATACCTTAATGATGAGGAAATGCAATTGGTTGGTAAGGGTATTGAACGTTTTGAGACTAATTTTCAAATTTACCGTGAAGCTTCGGCTGGTGCCAATGGTGGTAAAACAGGTGGTGGTTGCGGTTGTAATTAATTAAAACTCTTTGAAAAAGATACTTTTTTTTCTTTTAATATCTATCTCATTTTTTGGATTCTCCCAAACAGATAATACATACCAAAAAAGGGTGTTGGAAACTGCTGAGATTGATCTACTGTTCAGTTACTATGATCAAGATGGTAATAATGCCGCGGTAACAGGAGGTGAGGGTACAGAGGAGCTTACAGACGTTACCTCTAGTATTGTTGTTAATATACCAATGAATGAAGATGACATATTAACTGTGGATATAGGTGTTTCTGCCTATTCTTCAGCATCCTCCAGTAATGTGAATCCTTTTGATGGTGCCAATGGCAATGTAAGCCCGTTCAGTGCTTCATCTGGTGCTTCGCGAAGTGATGTGTTAACCTATTTTAAACCAACATATCAACATACATCTGAAGATAGAAATTCAGTTATGAGTGCCAACATCTATGTGTCCTCAGAATATGATTATTTCTCTTTAGGCTTTGGAGGAGGTTTTACACAACTGTTTAATGAGAAAAACACTGAAGTTTCAATTAGTGGACAAGTATATTTGGATAAATGGAATCCACAATACCCCATAGAGCTTCGCAATGATTTTTTTGATGACCGGGTAAATGGGGTTGGAACCTATAATCCAATATTTTCATCGTTTCAGGATGAAAACAGAAATTCTTATTCGGTATCCTTTGGTTTTTCCCAGATTTTAAGTAAAAGACTTCAAGGGGCTTTGTTCATGGATATTGTTTCCCAAAATGGGTTGTTGAGTACGCCTCACCAACGAGTGTATTTTGGTGATGTAAATGATTTTTTTATTGATGATTTTCAATTGGCTGATGATGTGGAAAGACTTCCAGACAGTAGATTTAAAATACCAATTGGAGGTAGATTAAACTATTATTTAAATGACACCTTTGTTCTGCGTACCTATTATAGATATTATTATGATGATTGGGGCGTAACTTCTCATACAGCAAGTATAGAAGTACCCATAAAATTGAATGATTCTTTTACTCTATATCCTACATACAGGTATTACAAACAAACAGCCGGAGACTATTTTTATGCTAAAGAAGATGCGTTGTCCACTCTGCCACTTTATACTTCAGATTATGATCTTTCAGATTATAATGCCCATCAATATGGGGTAGGGATAAGGTACAAGGATATTTTTACCAAAGCCAAGGTGTTCACCTTTGGACTTAAAACATTGGATTTGCGTTTTGGTATGTATGATAGAAGTGACGGACTAAGTGCCAGTATAATTACCTTAGGAACCACTTTTGTGGGGAATTGATTTCTACTGTATTGGTTTCAGTGGGAACTTGGTTGTTTTTCAATTTATTCATTTACCTTAATAACTTTAAAAAATTGTAAATTCGCATTCCAAGTGTCGAAAGAAAATGATTGATAAATTAAATATAGTAAAACAGCGTTTTGATGAGGTTTCAGATCTTATTATTCAACCTGATGTGATATCGGACCAAAAGCGCTATGTTCAATTAAATAAAGAGTATAAAGATTTAAGGATTTTGTGTGATAAGAGAGATCTTTATCTTGAATTCACCAATAATATTGAGGAAGCTGAAGAAATTATTTCTGATGGTAGTGATGCAGAAATGGTAGAAATGGCAAAAATGCAGTTGGAAGAGGCCAAGGAAGGCATACCAAAATTAGAAGAAGAAATCAAGCTTTTATTGATACCAAAAGACCCAGAAGACTCCAAAAATGTTGTGGTGGAAATACGAGCTGGAACAGGAGGGGATGAAGCCAGTATTTTTGCGGGAGACCTTTTTAGAATGTATACCAAATACTGTGAAGGAAGAGGCTGGAGAACTAATGTAATAGATCTTAGTAATGGTACTAGTGGTGGTTTTAAAGAAATTCAATTTGAAGTTACAGGGGAGAATGTATATGGGGTATTGAAGTTTGAAGCTGGAGTACACAGGGTACAGCGAGTACCACAGACTGAAACTCAAGGAAGGGTACATACTAGTGCCGCTACGGTAATGGTTTTGCCAGAAGCAGAGGATTTTGATGTGCAGATAGACCCAAAAGATGTTCGGATAGATTATTTCTGTTCCTCTGGGCCAGGTGGGCAATCTGTAAACACTACCTATTCAGCAGTACGTTTAACGCACATACCAACTGGATTGGTGGCGCAATGCCAAGATCAAAAATCACAACATAAAAATAAGGATAAGGCTTTTAAAGTGTTGCGTTCTAGATTATATGATATGGAACTTGCTAAAAAGCAGGCAGAAGATGCCGCTAAAAGAAACTCACAAGTAAGTAGTGGTGACCGTTCCGCCAAGATTAGAACATATAACTATCCACAAGGGAGGGTGACCGATCATAGAATTGGTCTTACCCTTTATGATTTACAGAATATTATCAATGGAGATATTCAAAAAATCATTGATGAATTGATGTTGGTGGAGAATACTGAGAAGTTAAAAGAAGCATCTGAAATATTTTAATTTGATAAGATGACCACTGAACATCTAGTTGAGCAAATTCACCTTAAAAAATCATTTCTTTGTATTGGTCTAGATACAGATTTGGATAAGGTGCCGCCACACTTATTAAAAGAAGAAGACCCGATTTTCGCTTTCAACAAGGCAATAATTGATGCAACACATCACTTATGTGTTGCATACAAGCCTAATATTGCTTTTTATGAAGCTTATGGGATTAAGGGTTGGCAAGCATTGGAGAAGACCATTCAATATTTAAATACTAATTACCCTGAAATTTTTACCATTGCAGATGCCAAGAGAGGGGATATTGGGAATACTTCCACAAGATATGCCAAAGCTTTTTTTGAAGATTTAGGTTTTGACTCTATTACCATAGCTCCTTATATGGGTAAAGATTCAGTAGAGCCATTTTTAGCCTTTACAGATAAGCATACCATACTATTGGCTTTAACGTCCAATGAAGGAGCTTATGATTATCAAACGCAAATGGTCAATGATAAGGAACTGTATAAAGTGGTGTTGGAAACCTCTACAAAATATGTGAATTCTGAAAACTTAATGTATGTGGTTGGGGCAACAAAAGCGTCTTATTTAGAGGATATAAGAAAAATAGTTCCAAATAGTTTTTTACTTGTTCCTGGAGTAGGTGTCCAAGGAGGTAGTTTAGAAGATGTGTGCCGTTATGGGATGAATAAAGATGTGGGATTGTTAATCAATTCCTCGCGTGGAATTATTTATGCATCAAGCATGGAAGATTATGCTGAAGCAGCAGCTGAAAAAGCAAAAGAACTTCAAGTTAAAATGGAAAAAGAATTGGAATCTTTAACCTAGATTACTGCATTAATTTTTCAAGTATTTTCTTGATTTTACTAGCCTTTGATTCAAAAAAATCAGCAAGTTTTCTATCAACAGATTTAGTTGATAAAGCCTTGTCGATGAAATTCCTGTATTGGTATTCTAGCATAGAAATTGCTTGCCTTCCATTTGTGATTGGCGTTACCGTCCCTACTTTACAATATTGTTTTTCCATAGTCAATCTTTGTTCTTACAAAGATACGTTCCAAAAGAGGTTTTAGATGTCGATATAATGGGTAAACAACTAATAGTTAGGTAGTTTTATCTAATTTTTAACAAAAATACTATCAAAAAATCATTATATGATTTTTTTTGTATATCCGTAAATACTAATAATCATTAAATTTCGAGTATTTTTAATGAAAATTCGCGGTATGAATATTTTTAGTTTTACAGCAGAATTTGATAGCGAAGAATCATGTCGTTTACATTTTAAAGAAGAGCGAGACAAACTAGGTGTTATTTGTAACCATTGTGCCTGTTGCACAACTACTTGCTAAAAGCATCAATATTTCGTAACTTACTATATGCAAGGTAGTAAGAAATATCAAGAAAAAATGTTCACTAACTTTCAGTTGAGTGATCGTATTCCAAAGAAAAATTTTTATCGCATATTAAATGAAGAGTTAGATTTTTCTTTTTTGCGCAAGTTGACTAAATGTTTTTATGGTCAAAGCGGTCAAAAAAGTATAGATCCTATCAAATTTCTGTGCTAAAACCTGCATAGTATCTCGCTCTTTCAGAGCATCTAAAACTACCTTGGTCTTGAATTTTGAAGTGAATTTGGATCAAGACCAATTGTTGTGTTTAAGCAAATATTCTAGTTAGTCTAAAGAGGAAGAATTCTACGTTTCTCACGCCTCTGAACTGTGCTCTAAAAGCCTTTATTTTGGCATTGAAAGATTCTGC
>Ga0256845_1001564_pt1 | contig 18074 bp, 15 predicted proteins | sample RiftiametaG_FD_189101 | JGI IMG/M metagenome (GOLD analysis project Ga0256845, IMG submission 189101) | Tube worm associated microbial communities from hydrothermal vent at the East Pacific Rise, Pacific Ocean - Riftia | ecosystem: Host-associated > Annelida > Integument > Unclassified ...
TATTTAGAGCACCATCAAAACAAACCTAATTCAGAAAAGGGGAATTGGATATTGGAGTAACTAAAAAAAGAATTCATTCTTTTACATATTAAAAACTATGGATTTTCAATCCATAGTGGTTTATTTTAGCGGTTTCAAATAGGTCAATCTGATAAGATTTTGATAAATAGCCTTTGTCTCCAAGCAGCACACAATTAGAAAGTTGCTGCTTAATGTCTTTTAAATAGTGAATATCATGGACAGAAGCTTTACTAATATCTAAGCTTTTAAAAACACCTTGAACTGAGCAGACTGCATGAAGTTTATATCCATAAAAGTGCATCTGCTGTGAAGCACAAAAACCTCTATCAGGAGCAGAATGAAAATGCTCTTTACATATTTTACTTCGACTACTTCTGGATAATTTACAAGCTTCTAAAGGCATGGAATCTACTACAAAATAATCCTCAAATTGGTTGAATTTTTCTGAAAGAATAACTCTTATTTTTTTGATATGATTTACTAACCCTCTTTTTCTTCGATTATAAACTGTTCGATCTATCAGGTTGAAAAAACGAGTCGATTGCAAATCTCTAAAAAGTTGATGTTCACTATCTACACCCATATATTCCGCTGTCAAATCAATAGCAATTAACTCTATATCAGAAAGTTTAGGTTTTCTTCTCTGGGTAATAAAGTTCGATTCGTCAATATTTAATTGTAATGTTTCTAATATTTTGTTGTAATTTGCTTCAAAGTTGTGCATATATGTTGTTTTGTCGTTATCACAACAAAATACTGATAATCAGTAGAGTCCACAACTTTTATCATCGAATTAATAATGCACTACGGGTTAATTTAATATTTACATGCAAAAAGATGTTGTTAAAATGTTTCTATATAGAATGTAAACTGAAACATTATATTTTCTTACCGATCATTAAAATGTAGATAACCGTCTAATAGTAGATGGTTTTCTTGTTGTAAACAGTTATAAATCAAATAGAAATAATAGTCATAGTTTTGAGTACTAAAAAATTATAATGATATGAGAAGTTTAACCTTACTTACCTGCTTATTTATTTCCGCTTTTATTCATGCTCAGCCTTTTGTCTGGAAAGAAATAACCCTGACTACATCAGATGTAAGGGCATTTGATACTTACGATTTTGATAATGATGGCGATCTTGATATTATATCATCAAGTAGTGGTTTCTACAATAATATTTTTTGGATGGAAAATGATGGTAACGGAGGTATTGTGGCGAAACACCCTATAATTGAAGGCGTTTCTGGAATCACTACTCCGTGGAATGTTCTGGTAAGTGATATGGACAATGATAACTTATTCGACCTACTGATCCTCCATAGTTCATCAAGAAACAAAATAACGTATCTTAAACAAAATGTATTAGGCGATTTTACTGTAAGCCCTATCATCTATTTAGATACTGTTGTAATAAAAGAAATGATACTTGTAGATATGGATTTAGATGGGGATAACGATATTGTTTTCGTAGATGAAGTGAAAGTTGCCTGGATAGAAAACCAAGGGGGGGGGAACTTTTCTATCCCTAACCTTATTTTAAGTATTAATGATGTGAGTTGTATTCGTGCTGTAGATATAGGTAATGACAATGATATGGACCTGTTTTTTGGAGAAAATGATAATTCAAATGTGGATTTAATTTGGATTGAAAATACTGGATTAAATATTTTTTCTGCCCCAGATACGATTAAAATAGGAACGAATAATATTAGTGATATTGCTGTAGGTGATTTAGATGGGGATGGTGATTTTGATATTGTAACAACAAGTACATCTGCTGCCGAAGTCCGCTATTTTAAGAATGGCGGAACTATGAATTTTACAGAATATTTGGTCTCGAATAAATTTTCTTATAAAGTCTTGATTAAGGATGTTAATAATGATGGTACAATGGATATTCTTACGGCTTGTGCTAATTACCCTTCAGGTGTAATATGGTATGAAAATTCTGGAACAACTAGCTTTACAAGCCATATTTTATCTTTTCCTGAGATTGGATCATCTCCAGATCTTCATTTTGAAGATTTTAATGGTGATGCAGTTCCTGATATTATTTTTTCAGGAAGCGATAATCCTGGTTTGATTAATTGGAGAGAAAATTTAACTGGAGGGAATTTTTCTGATATTCGTAAAATAACCTCTTTATCCTTTGTCGCTCGCGAGAGTGAATGGGCTGATATTGATGGAGATGGAGATTTGGATGCGGTTTCACTTTCTTCAAATTATATATTTTGGCATGAAAACCTTGGTTTAGGAAAATTTTCTAATGAGCATAGCTTGTATTATGCTGGTAAAAACCCTTCAATGTTAAGAAAATCATTAAATGTAGTTGATATTGATGCTGATGGTGATTTGGATGTAATGGCTTCTCAAAATTCTTCTGACGGTACTGTTTTATGTAGGAATGATGGTAGCGGAAACTTTACTATAGAAACAGCTCATACTGCTGGTCATTATAACATGGAAATGGCATTTATTGATAATGATATGTTGATAGATATTATTTATACAAGTATTGCTGGAGATAAAGTTGGATGGAAAAAAAATTTAGGAAATGGGCTATACTCGGAAACAACAATAGACAATGCTCTTAATGGGCCAAATGAAATTTTATCTCAGGATATGGATAATGATGGAGATAATGATATTGTAGTAACTATATCTTATGATAATAAGTTAGGATGGTTTGAGAATATTGGTAATGGAGTGTTTTCTTCCTTCCAGCAATTGGATATTAATGCTAGTTTAAGTTCCATTCATTTAAACGATTTAAATGGTGATAATAAAGTAGATATTATAGCGGTTTCCAATGCTTATGATAAATTAACATGGTATGAAAATCTTGGAGGAGGTTTATTTTCTCCAGCTATTCTTATTGATCAACAAAGTAGTAATAATTTCTATCAAGTATTTTCTGATGATTTGGATGGTGATGGTGATGTTGATATATTAACGACTAGTTTGCATGGGGCCAAGTATTATTTAAATTCTGGAATGGGATTTTCAGAATTTGAAATGTCAACTGTTTTTGGAACTCCAGATTTTCAAGGAGGGACCATTAGAACTGGTGATTTTGATAATGATGGAGACATAGATGTATTATCATGTGCTAATGGAGATTATAATGTTTTCTTTTATCAAAATATGTTTAATAATTATAGTAGCTTAACGGTAGAAACGTGCGGAAGCTATACTGAACCAAGTGGTGATTCTACGTACCATGCATCTACTATTTTTTACGATACTATTCCAAATTCAAATGGAGGAGATAGTGCTCTTACAATCAATTTAATAATTAACACTAACACAACAGGAACTGATGTGCAAATAGCTTGTAATACTTATAATTGGATAGATGGAAATACTTATACATCTTCAAATAATTCTGCAACACATACATTAACGAATACTTTAGGGTGTGATAGTTTGGTTACATTAAATTTATCAATTAATTACGGTACAGTAGGAACTGATATACAAACAGCCTGTGATACTTACAATTGGATAGATGGGAATACCTATTCTTCATCAAATAGTTCAGCCACACATACAATTATGAATACTTTAGGGTGTGATAGTTTAATTACGTTGAATTTAACAATTATCAACAGTACTACAGGGTCGGATATACAAACGGCATGTGATACTTACAATTGGATAGATGGAAATACCTATACCGTATCTAACAACACAGCAACACATGTGTTAATGAATGGCGAAGGGTGCGACAGTACTATAATGCTAGACCTAACCATCAATAACTTAAACACTTTAATCATTAATGTTAACAACGAGACATTAACTACAGCTAGCCAGGTAGGAGCAAGTTATCAATGGATTAATTGTTCGGACAGCTCAATAATAATAGGAGCAACAGACACAATGTATCTTGCAGTAATTAATGGAGACTATGCTGTTGTTGCAACCTTAGGAAGTTGTTCAGATACTTCTGCTTGCAAAAGTGTAACTACTGTTGGAATACACAATATAGAATCTTCAATTAACAATTTAAAATTATATCCAAATCCTACAGGCGGTGTGTTTACGGTTTTGTTGCTTGATTTTGTTAATACAACAATAACGGTTTATGATGTTTTAGGACAAGAGGTTCTTTTTCAGAAAGCGGTTTCAGATAAAACTGTAATTAACTTAACAAACCATAAAAACGGTATTTATTTTGTAAAGCTGATGACGCAACAAGGTTCAATTATCAAACGAATAATAAAGCAATAAAACAATTTATTGTTAAAACAAAAATGCCTCACAATTGTGAGGCATTTTTATTTGTAATATGTTATTCCGAATTATTTTGAAGCAACTGATGCGCCTAAATATTCTTTGTTCAAACGAGCGATAAACTCTAAAGAAATTCCTTTAGGACATTCTACCTCACAAGCTCCAGTGTTGGTACAGTTACCAAAACCTTCTTTATCCATTTGATCTACCATGTTTATAGCACGCTCTTGTCTTTCAATCTGACCTTGCGGTAAGTATGAGTATTGAGCAACCTTAGCAGCAACAAACAACATTGCAGAAGAGTTTTTACAAGTAGCAACACAAGCTCCACAACCAATACATGTTGCAGCATCCATAGCTTTATCAGCCATTGGCTTAGCAATTGGTAGTGCGTTTGCATCTTGTGTGTTTCCTGAAGTATTCACAGAAATGAATCCACCAGCTTGTTGTATTCTTTCAAAAGCAGTTCTATCTACAATTAAATCTCTAATAACAGGCATAGAAGCACTTCTCCAAGGCTCAATATAAACAGTCTCACCATCTTTAAACATTCTCATGTGTAATTGACAAGTCGTTACTTTTCTGTCTGGTCCGTGAGCCTCTCCATTAATATATAATGAACAAGTTCCACAAATACCCTCTCTACAATCATGATCGAAAGCTACAGGTTCTTTTCCATCATTAATTAGTTGCTCGTTTAATACGTCAAGCATTTCTAAAAAAGAAGCGTGCTCAGAAATTCCTGTTACTGGATAAGTTTCTAAACCACCTTTATCATTTGCGTCTTTCTGGCGCCAAACTTTTAATGTTAAATCCATTTTTTTAGTTATTAGAGAATAGTGAAAAGTCAGAAGCCAAATAGGCAAAAGGAAAGCTCATCATTCTTATTTATTGATAGCTTTAATAAGAGCATTTAACATTTTACTCTCTTCAACTATTAAATTATTTATTTTATTATAAGTTTTATCTGCAACAAAAGCCAATTCTTTACAAATAATCAACTGCGTTTCTAGTTCAAACAAAGAGCCTCTTGCTATTCTAAGAAATTGAATATAGCTTTTTGTTGAATTCCTTCCCCAGCCTTCTGCAATGTTCGAAGGAATAGAAACAGAACATCTTCTCATCTGACTAACCAAACCAAACTTCTCTTCTTCAGGAAGCTTTTGAGTTAACAAATAAACTTCTTTTACAATGACAATGGCTTTTTGCCAAACCAAAAGGTCTTTAAAAGATGATATTTTATTTTTTGTTTCCAACTCTTCCTTTTCGTTTTTCCCTAGTGCCTTTTGCCTCTTTTCTATTTATAACTTCTCTGTTTCAGTTCAATATCGTTAAATTCTAATTCTTCTTTGTGCATTACAGCCTCTCGTGGTTCACCTTTATATTCCCAAGCTGCTACATAAGCAAAGTTTTTATCATCTCTTTTTGCCTCCCCTTTTTGTTCTCCATCTAACTCAACAGATTCTTCTCTAAAGTGACCACCACAAGACTCTTCTCTTGCTAACGCATCTTTTGCGAACAACTCTCCTAACTCTAAGAAATCAGCAACTCTGGTTGCCTTTTCTAATTCCGGGTTTAATTCATTCATTCCTCCAGGAATACGAACATTTTTCCAGAAGTCTTCACGAATAGCTTTAATCTCATCCATTGCCTCAGTTAAGCCTTTAGCATTACGAGCCATTCCTACTTTGTCCCACATTACTGCTCCAAGTCTTTTATGGAAAGAGTCAACAGATTTTGTTCCTTTAATATTGATTAATTTTTCTAATTGATCTGTTACTTCTTTAGCGGCAGCATTAAATTCAGGTAAATCTGTAGAGATTGTTCCTGTTCTAATATCATCCGCTAAATAATCACCAATGGTATAAGGTAATACAAAATAACCATCAGCTAAACCTTGCATTAATGCAGAAGCACCTAATCTATTTGCTCCATGATCTGAGAAGTTTGCTTCTCCAGCAGCATAACATCCTGGAATTGTTGTCATTAAGTTGTAATCACACCAAATACCACCCATAGTATAATGTACCGCAGGGTAAATCATCATGGGTGTTTTGTATGGATTTTCATCAATAATTTTCTCATACATTTGGAAAAGGTTACCATATTTTTCTTCGATAACACCCTCTCCTAATTCTATAATTTTTGCATCACTTGGGTTATGAACTCCTAAAACGTGAGCTTTTTGATTTCCATATCTGTTAATAGCAGATTTAAAATCTAAATAAACTGCTTCACCTGTTGCATTAACACCATAACCAGCATCACACCTTTCTTTTGCGGCTCTAGAAGCAACATCTCTTGGAACTAAATTTCCGAAAGCAGGATATCTTCTCTCTAAATAATAATCTCTTTCATCTTCAGTTAACTCTGTTGGCTTTTTCTTTCCTTCACGAATAGCCATCACATCATCCATGTTTTTTGGAACCCAAATTCTACCATCATTTCTTAATGATTCTGACATTAATGTCAGTTTAGATTGGAAATCACCCGCTCTTGGAATACAAGTTGGGTGAATTTGTGTGTAACAAGGATTCGCAAAATAAGCTCCTTTTTTATGAATTTTCCATGCAGCACTTGCATTAGAACCCATTGCATTAGTAGATAAAAAGAAAACATTTCCGTAACCACCAGAAGCGATAACAACAGCGTGAGCAGAATGTTTTTCAATTTCTCCAGTAATCATATTACGAGCAATAATTCCTCTCGCTTTTCCGTCAACCTTTACAATGTCCATCATTTCATGACGGTTGTACATTGTAATTTTTCCTTTTCCTATTTGTCGACACATTGCAGAATAAGCACCTAATAAAAGTTGCTGTCCTGTTTGTCCTTTAGCATAAAAAGTTCTTGAAACTAAAACACCACCAAAAGAACGATTATCTAATAAGCCGCCATATTCTCTTGCAAAAGGAACTCCTTGTGCAACACATTGGTCAATAATGTTTCCTGAAACCTCTGCTAAACGATAAACGTTTGCTTCTCTTGACCTGTAATCACCACCTTTAACCGTATCGTAAAATAAACGATAAGTAGAATCACCATCATTTTGATAGTTTTTAGCAGCATTAATTCCTCCTTGTGCAGCAATAGAATGTGCTCTACGTGGAGAATCTTGGTAAGCAAAAGCTTTTACGTTATAACCCATTTCAGCTAAAGATGCAGCTGCAGCTCCACCAGCCAAACCTGTTCCAACCACAATAATATCTATGTGACGCTTATTGGCAGGGTTAACTAAGTTAATTTCATTTTTATGTTTTGTCCATTTATCTTTAATTGGACCTTTTGGTGTTTTTGAATCTAATGTTGACATATTCTAAAGGTTATAAAAGATTAATGAGATGCAAAATGGTGAAAAATAGCAATTACAATAAACCCTAAAGGAATTGCAACAGCATATAAATAACCTAGTTTTTTAATTAAAGGAGTGTATTTGTTGTGGTTAAATCCTGCAGATTGAAAAGCAGATTGAAAACCATGTAATAAATGTAGACCTAAAAAAATAAACGAAACAATGTAAATACCAACACGAATTGGATCAACAAATTTATGCTGTAGCTCTTCAAAATAACGAAGACCGCCTTCAGCATTTAAACCAGTCATATCACCAACAATAAATTTGGTATTGATTTCTGGAATCCAAAAATCATAAAAGTGTAATCCTAAAAACAACATTACCATTATTCCAGTAATAATCATGTTTCTACTCATCCAAGAAGCATTTTCGCTTGGTTTGTTCATCGCGTATTTAATAGGACGAGCAGCTCTATTTTTTAATTCTAAATTAATTCCCATTCCTAAATGAAACAGTACACCAAACAATAAAATTGGCTGAATTAAATACTGTACCAAAGGGTTTGTTCCCATAAAGTGTGAAACTTCGTTAAAAGAATCTGCACTAATTAATGATAATGAATTAATAATAAAATGTTGTAGTAAAAAAATCATCAGAAAAGCTCCTGATAACGCCATTAGTACTTTTCTTCCGATAGAAGAACTTGAAAATCCTTTACTCATAATGGTTGTATAAAATAAAATATGACAGCAAATGTAAAAATAGTAAGCAATTAAACCAATGATAAAGAACAGTTTTTTACTAAAAACCATATTTGTCAGATAGAAGAAATTATAACAAAAAAATAAAAACGATTTTTGCTCCATGCAAACACTACAAAAACAGAATAACGAACTGACAATAGCTGCACATCAAGTTAAAACACTTGAAAACACTTCGGAAGTTAAGTTTTCTGAAAAACTAAAAGGCATTAATCTTTTTCCTTTAAAACCAACAACAATTGAAATTTTACAAATCAATTTAGGGAAACTATGTAATCAGGTTTGTGAACATTGCCATGTAGATGCTGGGCCTAACCGAACAGAAATAATGATTAAAGAGGTGTTGCAACAATGCTTAGATGCAGCAAAAACACCAACAATTCATACAATAGATTTAACAGGTGGAGCCCCAGAAATGAACCCTGATTTCAGATGGTTTGTTTCGGAATTATCGAAATTAGGAAAGAAGGTAATAGTAAGAAGTAACCTAACTATTTTAACTTATAAGAAGTATTTAGATATTCCACAATTTTATAAAGATAATAATGTGACAGTTATTTCTTCAATGCCTTGCTACACTAAAGATAATGTGGATAAACAAAGAGGAAATGGTGTTTTTGAAAGGTCTATTCAAGCCTTACAACGATTAAACGAATTAGGCTACGGAAAAGAAGGTTCTGGTTTAGAATTAGATTTAGTTTATAACCCTGGAGGCGCTTCTTTGCCCCCAGAACAAAAAAGTTTAGAGTTAGATTATAAAAGAGAATTAAAAGAATTGTTTAACATAGAGTTTAATAACTTATTTGCCATTACCAACTTACCAATAAGTAGGTTTTTAGATTTTTTATTGAAAGAGGAAAAATATGAGGTCTATATGAATAAACTGATTGAGTCTTTTAATCCTGCAGCCGTAAAAGAAGTAATGTGTAGAAATACTATTTCTGTTGGTTGGGATGGCAAACTTTTTGATTGTGACTTTAATCAAATGTTAGAGTTGGGAGTTGCTTCATCATCTCAAAACATTAAAGATTTTGATGGAGAACAATTAAAAAATAGAAATATAATTTTAGGACAACATTGTTATGGCTGTACTGCAGGAGCAGGCTCTAGTTGTCAAGGAACAATAACGTAAAAAGAGGGAAGAGAAGATCGCCATAAGCCACAAGTTATTAAGATAATTAGTGGCTTTTGCCTCTTTTCTTCAGGCTAAAATAAAAAATGAAAAAACAGCTATTAATACTATTTTTTTTAGCCTTAGGGATAAATGGCTTTTCTCAGAATTATAAAAATTTTGAGGAGTTAAAGAACAACATTATCTCAAAAACAGTTCCTTTAATTAGTGTTCAGAAACTTAAAAAAGTAGAAGAAACAAAAAAACCGTTATTAATTTTAGATGCTCGCGAAAAAAATGAATACAATGTTAGCCATATTAAAAATGCAAAGTACGTGGGCTATGATAATTTTAAGATTAAAAATTTAAAGAGTATTGATAAAGAAACAACGATTGTTGTGTATTGTTCGGTGGGTTATAGAAGTGAAAAGGTGGGTGAAAAGTTAAAAAAAGCAGGGTTTAAAAAAGTGATGAACTTACAAGGGGGAATTTTCGACTGGGTAAACCAAGGTTATACTGTTTATGATAACGATGGAAAGGAGACAAAAAAAGTGCATGCTTACGATAAATCTTGGGGGAAATGGTTAACCAAAGGAGAGAAAGTTTATGAGTAAAACACTTCTCATTGTTTTTGTAAAAAACATTAAACTCGGAAAAGTAAAAACCCGACTAGCCAAAACTATTGGAGATGAAGGGGCTTTTCAGGTTTATAAACACTTAGTAGAAATCACAGAAAATGTGACAAATCAAATTGATTCAGATAAACGTATTTATTTTTCTGATGTTGTAATTGATACAAAATGGCAAAAAACACCAAAATTTATTCAAAAAGGAGCTGGTTTAGGTGAAAAAATGCAAAATTCGTTCGAAAAAGGGTTTAATGATGGTTTTGAGAAAATTATTTTAATTGGCTCTGATTTGCCAGATTTATCGGCAGAGATAATTGAACAGGGTTTTGATGCGCTAGAAAACAACGATGTTGTTTTTGGTCCAGCTGAAGATGGCGGTTATTATTTGGTTGGAATGAAGAACCCACAATTCAGTGTTTTTCAGAATAAGAAGTGGAGCACTAAAGGGTTGCTAGAAAACACGCTTTCCGAACTAAATGAGCAAAACATCAAAACAGGTTTACTTCAAACACTAAATGATATTGATACGCTTGAAGATTTAAAATCCAGTAAAATATACAATGATGAAAAGTTTCATTTAATAGCTAGTTCAATACTTTAACAAAGGCTCTATTCAATATTTATAGAATGTTCTAATAAACAAAATGGAACCTTCCATTTTCATAAAGGTATTCTTTTTCTTCAATAAAGAAATGTTCCTTTTCTTTAATATCTTGTAGGTTTATAATGTCAGCATTTTTAGTGTGAACAGATCCTTTTGTTTGTCGTGCTAAATCTAAATATTGGATGTTTATCCTGTTTTCTGCGCCACATAAAATTACATGTACTGGTTTTTTAATTTGTTTGAGAAACTTATAATCTCGCATACTTTCCATATTGTCTGCAATTAAGATAACTTCATTTGCTCCAGGGTGGTGTTTTATTCCATCAAGAATTGACTCTATATCGTTCTCTAAGTTTTCTCCACCACCAGAACCATTATTCATACATTTTTTGGCAGTATTTACAACATCTTCTAAGCCTGAACTTTTGGTAACGTAAATACCTTTTGTCTCTAGAGGTAATTTTTTTCTAGAGGGTTTTTCATCGCCATCATTAAAAAAAACAAAGCATTGGGCTAATTTGTTTTCTGCTTGCTCTTTTAGCCAAACAAAAACTTGAGCACTATAAGGCGACATACTGCCTGTAACATCTGTTACAATTATAAAGTTTTTCCAGTTTTTGTTTCTACTAAAAGAGTTGAGAACGGTAGAGTCGTTGTATAAAGAGTGGTTGTAAAAGAAAGCTGGAGGCGGTAAGAGCGCAACAGTATCTTTGCGCCAAATAGTATCTCGTAAATAGCCCTTATTAGGGTCGTAACGAACTTTACCTAGATGAAAAACTTGAGGAAGAGTATCGTTTACTAGGCTGTCAGTTTTAAGCATAGTATTTACAAGGTCACTCAAGTAACTAGCCTCTTTCTTAAGCGTTTGTTTTGTGCTACTCGGTCGGAAAGTAACCACAAAACCATGAAACATTTTATTTCCTGTTTCTCTGGATTTTGCTTTAGTTTGGCTTGTGAGTTGAAACTCCCAAAATCGATTTTCGAAAATTGATGGTGCTAAGCGGTTTAACTCTTTTAATCTGTTGTGGTTGAGCTTTTTTTGATTGAAAGAATTTGATTTTCTATACTTGGTATATACCAGTTCTAGTTTTATAATTACTTTTTCTGAGAGTTGTTGTTTTTGTTCAGGGTTGAGAACAATTTTCTTTGCAAAAGGCATTGCAATATAGAGTTGATTTTCTTTTAATAAAGAGATATCAACCTCCTTAACAAAAATGGGGGGTGTATTTACTAGTTCAGGATAGTCTTGTGCATTACAAAAGGTCGACCAAAAACAAATGATTAGAAAATAAAAAAATCGCATTAAAACTGTTTGATTATCTTTGCGAATATACAACTTTAAATAACCATTTATATTGCAAAAAGTTAAAGCAAAAAAGCACCTAGGCCAGCATTTTTTAACGGATTTAAGTATCGCAAAAAAAATTGTTGATAGCCTTTCTCAAACCAATCAATATAAAAAAGTAGTTGAGGTTGGTCCAGGAATGGGTGTACTTACACAATATTTAATTGAACAAGAAAATTATCAAACATTTCCGATAGATGTTGATAGAGAATCGATAGGCTATTTGGTTGAAAAATACCCTCAATTAAAAGGAAATATTATTTATGGTGATTTTCTGAAAATGGACTTAAACGATATTGCTGGAAAAGAGGCTTTTGCTGTGATTGGGAATTTTCCATATAATATTTCTACCCAAATATTATTTAAAGTATTGGATTATAAAAATCAAATACCAGAAGTGGTTGGAATGTTTCAGAAAGAAGTGGCAGAACGTTTTGCTGCTCCTCCAGGGTCTAAAACCTATGGAATAACGAGTGTTTTATTGCAAGCGTTTTATAATGTTGAATATTTATTTACTGTTGGACCAGAAGTTTTTGATCCACCACCAAAAGTACAATCAGCAGTTATTCGTTTTGTCAGAAATGAAAAACTAACGCTTGATTGTGATGAAAAAAAGTTTAAAGCGATTGTAAAGATGGCATTTAATCAACGCAGAAAAATGATGCGGAAGTCATTAAAAATATTGTTAAACGATTCGATAAAGGACGATGAAATCTTTACTAAGCGGCCAGAACAATTGAGTGTTGAAGAATTTGTTGAAATTACTAACCTGATAAATAGCACATCTTAACATTAACTTAACACAGTCGTAAATCTCTCGTAACATCTTGTTTACTATTACTACATATTTTTGTCAAAAATTAATTTTTTAACAGAAATAAGATAATATTTACTACAAGAGATGAAGAAGTTTAATTTACTATTAACACTAACGTTGCTTATTATAGTATCGTTTGCTCAAGACACAACGAATAACACATTTGGAAAAGGCCTCTACAATGTAATTGCTAAAGATCATTCATACAGTATGAAATTTGCCGTAAGAATGCAATCTTTGTATATCGGAGAATGGAATGTGAATGATTCAACAGGAATTGGTGCAGGTTCTTCGCAGTTTTTGGTTAGAAGAGCAAGATTGAAATTTGGCGGATTTGCGTTTAGTCCAAAAGTAAAATATAAGATTGAGCTAGGGTTAACAAACAGAGATATTTCTGGAGCTTCATCTCATACGAAAGGAGCGCCAAGACTTATTTTGGATGCTGTTGTAATGTGGAATTTTTATAAAAACTTTACATTATGGGCTGGTCAAACAAAGCTTCCAGGAAACAGAGAACGTGTTGTTTCATCAGCAAATCTTCAGTTGGTTGATCGGTCTAAGTTAAATTCTAACTTTAATATTGACAGAGACATGGGCGCTCAATTACGACATCACTTTACTATTGGGAAGAACTTTACCGTAAGAGAAATGTTTTCTATTTCGCAAGGAGAAGGGAGAAACGTTACTGATAAAAACTTAGGGGGACATCAATATACGAGTAGATTAGAGATTTTACCTTTTGGAAAATTTGCCAGTAAAGGGGATTATGTAGGAGGAGATATAAAGAGAGAAGAAAAACCAAAATTAGCTTTAGGGGGTACTTATGATATGCATGATAGAGCAGTTAAAACCAAAAGTAACCAAGGAAGTTACATGGAAAATGATGCAGGTTATTTTGAAACTGACGTTACCACTATTTTTGCGGACATGATGTTTAAATATAAAGGGGTATCTATGATGGCTGAATATGCTTTAAGAACAGCCGCTCAGGATAGTGCATTAAACGTTGATGGAACAAAAACAGGAGATGTTGTTGCTGTTGGTTCAGGTATGAATTTCCAACTGGGATATTTGTTTAAAAAGAACTGGGAAGTTGCGGGAAGATATACGCTAACAGAATGGGATAAGGTTGTAACAGGAAAAGAGGCGCAAACACAATATACATTAGGGGTTTCTAAATATTTTAAAGGACATAAATTAAAAGTACAGTCTGATATAACTTATAGCGAAACTGTAGGAAGCTTGGATAATGATTTAATTTATAGATTGCAGTTTGATTTGCACTTTTAAAAAAATATTTAAGCAAAGTTTGTTTCATTTGGTTTTAGTCCAAAAAACGAGATTACCATCTTTTGAAATTTTTTGGATGAAAAAAGATGCTGGAGGAGAAAAATAGGGTGAATAATAAGTGACCAATCGAACACCTTTTTTCAACTTGTTTAGCTGATTAATAACATAATCCTGATAAATATTAAATTTGTCTTCAGAAAAAGAAATGTTGTTGTCTAAATGCTCAGAAGAAGGATTTAAGTGTTCTCCGAAAGGGTTATAGAAATAAAATGCATTGTATTTTGAAAAATCTATTGCTGTAATATTTGAATGAACAAAGATTACATTTTGTAGAGAGCTTTTGTTAAGTTTATCATTGGATTCTTTGACCAAATTTTTTCTTTTTTCTACTCCAGTAAAATGAGCTTTAGATTGTAGTGCTCCAGTTAAACAAAATTTACCACTACCAGAACCAATATCTAATATTTTGGTATTGGAAGAAGTAACCAACCAATTAATAGCTTCGGAAATGATTCTATTAGGTGTCCAAAAATAGGTGTCTAACTTATTGTTTTTAGGAAAAATCTCTTCAAGTTGGGCAGGCATAATAGTATGAGTTCTTATTTAACGCTCGTTTTTCTAAAATCTAAACTATACCCAACACTTACCGAAAGCGTATGGTTATTCTCTATTTGAACGCCATCCGATTTTGGTAAATATTGATTCATATAACCCAATTGTATGGTTGTTTTATTAAATTTATATCCAACACCAAGATACGCCCAATTTTGATTAAAATAATAACCATTTGCATTTTTCCCAAAGTTGAGAAAAAGTTCATCAAAAAAAGAAAGAAAAAATGTTTTATCGGTTATTGTTTTGTTGTTTAATGGAATATTTACAGCTAAACGATACCTAAAACGGTGAGAAAGTTTGTATTTGTTTCCTAAATCGGTGTATTGCTGTTCTACTTTATAACGATGTTTAAAGTAAAACCGGTTGATTTTATTTTTTAAGACCAATTGTTCAAAGCTTCGGTAGGTAGTAGTAGTTTTTGCTATAGGCTGTTCACCATAAGGATAAGTAATTACCCAATCACCACCACTTGTTACAATTAAATTTTCATCTAAATGATAATTTAAACCAACACGCATTAAAGATTGTTGTAGATAACTAACAAAACCATTTCTACGATGAGAATATAATGTATGCACACTCCATTTATCGCTTAACTTATGATTACCTCCATAAGTCCACCAAGAGTTAAATTGATTAGCTGTTTGTTGTTGGTTAAATGCTGTAAAACTAATTAAGCACAAAGCGAAAGAAATAAAAAATTTCATAATATTGTTTTAAGGTTAATTTCTGATACGCTGTAATTTTTAATCTCATCAATTATTAGTCCTTTTATATTAATTTTTTCTCTTTTAAAGAAGTCCATTTCGCTAATTTTTAAAATTTGTTGTATCGTATTAAGCCAAACCATTTGCTTGTAATGATTTGATGAATTTATTCGTTTAAAAGGGTTGTTATCCAGATTATTTAAGTGTTTTTCTGCTTCTTTCCAAACTACGTTGCGGGGTTTGCTCTTTTGTAAAAACTGTAATGAATCACATCGGTAGTGTCCTATAACAAGGATGTTTTCAGCTTCTTCATCTGTTATACAATACTTAAAATACTCTAAGTCTATACCTTTTGGTGATTGGAGAATGTTTCCGAAAAAAGTGCAGAGTATAATGTTTGGATTCTCAATAAAACTATTTATAAAGTAAGAGTCCTTACAGCTAATAACGATAGTCTTTTCGCTAATGTTATTTAAAACATATTGTTCAAAAGAAATCTTCATTTTTACTTATTTATCCGATTATGAAGGGTAATTAATTTAAACGTTTTATTAGTGCTTTTCCTTTACTAATTAACTCTTCAACTTCCTTTATAGTCAAAATTTTGTTGGATTGATGTAGCATTAAATCTGTTCCATTACTTACTAAATAATAGCTAGGATTGGCTTCAAAAAACTCAAGAATTTCTTTAGAGAAAAATGTCCTTACCGCAGATTCATTGATTCCTTTTAACAAATAGTTTTTAGAGAAATTTTTGTGCGATTCAAAATTAATATCATTTGCACCTATCGCTTCCGCTATTTTATCGATAAAAGTTTCTTCGGTCATATAAAATTTAGGGACAGAATAAAGTCCGGAAATTTTTAAAACAGTAGAAGATTCAAAATCAGTTGTAGCTTCTGCACCTTCTTGTGTTTTAATATCAGCGACACTAAATAAAACTGCATTATTTCTTGTGCTAATGATATTTTCTATCGAAATTATTTTTTTACGAATAGTAAGTGTATAAAAACTCCAATTATCAGTACTTACGGATTGGTTTTGAAACTCATAATTTTTACTTGTTGCAAAAGATAATAGTTGGAGCGTTCGTTCACTTATATTTATATCTTTTAAAGCCGCTTTATTGTTTCTATCCCTAGCTGCTAAAGGATGGTTAGATACTGGGTGCATTTGGTCTGCATTCTCGATATGTACATCTTTCCCATTTTGTTTTGCTAATCGGGCATAATCTTCTAAATGCTCCATAACTGTATGATCTACAAAACTTACTTTGGTGAAATCTAAAATAAGTTCATCATATTTCTCCACGCCACTATCTAATTTCTTTTTTAACGACAAGTAATTAGAGAATATTTGCGAACCTTTTAAATGGATTGTTTTAACTTTTCCGTTGTGCTCAATTTCAGAATGAGATTTGAATAATTCATTAAATTTTGTGCCTTTAAAAAGGAGTAATATGTATTTGAAAACAATGCCGATAACAATTCCAATAATTAAATCGGTTGCTAACACAGCAATTAGCGTTACCACAAAAATTTCGAACTCCATTAATCCGATTTTATACATGTGTTTAAATTCTTTAGGCGAAGCCAATTTAAACCCTGTAAAAACCAACATTGCAGCTAAAGCAGGAACAGGAATCATTTCAATTATAGTTACTCCGATTAGAACATAAATCAATAAGAAAAGACCGTGAGAAAAATTAGCCCATTGTGTTTTTGCTCCATTATTTACATTGGCTGATGAACGAACAATTTCCGAAATCATTGGTAAACCTCCTAAAGCCGCAGCCAATGAAGAACCTGCTCCCATAGAAATTAAATCTTTATCTAAATTCGAACTTCTTTTATAGGGATCTAAACTATCTACTGCTTTTGCACTTAATAAACTTTCAATAGCAGAAACTAATGCCACACCAATAACTGCAATCCAAAAAGGAGATGTTCCTATTTTTTCAAAAGAAGGGAGTTTTAAACCTCCCCCACCTAATAAACCACCATCTAAGTTTACCATTTTTAAATTTTCATACCCTAAGTACATTGCTAAAGGAATAGTAAAAATTAGTACCCACATTGGTGCAGGAATCATTTTAATGATTTTACTTTTAATAAAAGGATGTAAAATAAGTGTGACTAAAGCAACAAGCGTTACAATTATTGCACTTAAAGATGTTTCGTGCATCAAATAATGAGGAATTTCTGAGGCTACTTCTAAAATTTCTCCTTTTGGTCCTTTTGCTCCAATTGCCGGAAAAACTTGTTTAATGATAATGATTACCCCAATTGCAGCTAACATTCCGTGTACTGCGGCAGAAGGAAAATAATCCCCCACTTTGCCTACTTTTAAAACGCCAAACAATGCCATTATCAACCCTCCAATTACAATTGCTCCTAATGCATGCGGATAACCTGCAAATCCAGAAGCTGCTCCTGCACCTCCCATAGATTCTGCTGCCCCTAAAGTAATTACAATTAACCCTGCGGCAGGACCACTAATAGTTACAAAAGTTCCGCCAATTCTTGACGCTAATATCCCTCCAACAATAGCAGTAATTATTCCCGCTAAAGGAGGTACTCCAGATGCTAAAGCAATCCCCAAACAAAGTGGTAACGCAATTAAGGACACACTAAATC
>Ga0256845_1001565_pt1 | contig 18049 bp, 13 predicted proteins | sample RiftiametaG_FD_189101 | JGI IMG/M metagenome (GOLD analysis project Ga0256845, IMG submission 189101) | Tube worm associated microbial communities from hydrothermal vent at the East Pacific Rise, Pacific Ocean - Riftia | ecosystem: Host-associated > Annelida > Integument > Unclassified ...
AAGCCGGCGCCGGGCCTCTTTGAGCGCACCCTGCAAAACCTCCGCGAACACTCGCCGACCCTCTACTTTAATGTGCCCCGCGGTTTTGATTCGCTGCTACCCGCGCTCGAGGCCGATCGGGCGCTTCGCGAGCGCTTCTTTGCCGATCTGCAGGTGGTCTTTTACGCCGCAGCCGCGCTGCCGCAGTCGCTGTGGGCCCGCTTGGAGCGGCTGAGCGAGCGGGTCTGCGGGCGGCGAATCTTTATGGCTTCGGCCTGGGGTGCGACCGAGACCGCACCGCTCTGCACTCAGGTGCATTACCCGATCCCCCACGCCGGTGTGATCGGTCTGCCAGCACCGGGCGCCGAACTCAAGCTCGTGCCGGTCGCCGATAAGCTCGAGGCGAGGGTGCGGGCGCCATGGGTGACGCCCGGCTATATCGACGAGCCCGAGTTGACGGCTGCGGCCTTCGACGAGGAGGGCTTCTACCGGACCGGGGACGCGCTCAGGCTTGCCGATCCCGCGGCGCCGGAGCGGGGACTTGTGTTTGCCGGTCGCATTGCCGAGGATTTTAAGCTGACCTCTGGGACATGGGTGCATGTCGGCTCGCTGCGGCTCGCCGTGATCGAGGCGAGCGCACCGGTGGTGCAGGACGCGGTGATCACCGGAGATGGTCGCGCAGGTCTGGGGGCGCTGATCTTTCCGAGCCTCGCGGGCGCTCGCGAGATCACCGACAATGCCGAGGCGAGTCTCGACGAGCTATGCCGATCGCCGTTGGTGCGTGAGCACCTGCGCGCAGGGCTCGTCGAGCATAATGCTCGTAATCCTCAAAATAGCCGGCGCATCGATCGCGCGCTGTTGCAGGCCGAGCCGCCACAGCTTCGCGCCGGAGAGATCACCGACAAGGGGTATATCAATCAGCGGGCGGTCGGTGAACGACGCGCGGGCGAGGTCGAACGCCTCTATTCGGAGGATCCCGCAGTGATCGTCGTCGATCCCGGCGATTGATAACAAGCAGCCCAGCGCTCGCCGCACCCTGTGCGCGGAGTGTGCTTTTTGCGGAGTGTGCTTTTTGCTGTGTGTGCTGCGCGGGACTGAGAGTGTGGAGTGCTTGGCGTGCTCCAAAATAGGGGGTGTCGTACCCTGTTATGCATGTCGCCCAAGCCAGAGCCAGAGCCTGGGCGATCGCAGGTCGGCGTGCGAGCGGAGCTATCGTCAGGTCTGCGACCGGAGCAGCTCCAGCGGATCCTTCGTCTTCGCAGCCGCTACCTGGCGAGTCGGTTGCTCGCGGCCTTTGCTCAGGGCGGCGCACCGCTGCGATCGAAGGCGGACTTTGAGGAGCGCTCAGCGAGGCTGCTCAGCGGCGATATCGAGGGCAAGCTGCGCTTTCTCTTTAACCTCTACGACAGCGATGGCAGCGGCGTGCTCGAGCAGGAGGACCTCGATCGCATGCTGCACATCGAGCTCGCCGAGAACGGCATCCTGCTCCGGCCTGCGGACTCTGAGCAGTTGCTCGCGGCGATGTTGCAGGAGGCGGATCTCGACCGGGGGGGAAGCCTCTGCTTCACAGAATTTCGCAGCCTTATTGACGTCCGGCCGGCGCTCCGCGAGCGTCTAGCGGAGCAGGGCGTGGCTCTGCTGCGGCCAAAGCCGAGGCGTCTAAAGGCGAAGCAGGACGGGCATATTCGCGGTTGGATCCGTCAGCGCGGCGTTTTCGCATTTTGGGTCGGGCTCTTTCTCGCGGCGAATCTCGCTCTCTTTGTCGCCGCGTTCCTCAACTACCGGGCACAGGGTGCGAACATCTGGGTGCAGATCGCCCGTGGCGGCGGTGCCTGCCTGAACTTCGACGGACCCCTGCTTTTGGTGCCGATGCTTCGTCACCTCTGGTCGGCGATTCGGCGGACGCCATTCGCTCGGGTGCTGCCCCTAGATGAGACCATCGGCCTGCATCGCATGATAGGTGAGGCCGTTTTTGGATTTTCGTTGGTGCACACTGTGGCTCACCTGGTGAACGTCGCCATCGTCGGCGGTTCCCTGACAGGTACGGCGTACATCAGTGGATTTGTCCTGGTGGTGGTGCTGATGCTGATCTGGGTATTCGCGCGGGATCGGGTGCGAGCGAGTGGCCGCTTTGAGCTCTTTCACCGGGTGCACGCGAGTTACTGGTTGTGGTTTTTGGTCGCGCTCTTGCACGGGCCTGTCTTTTGGATCTGGTTGCTCGCTCCGGGCCTTCTCTTCGTCGTCGAGCAGCTGATGCGAGTCCACCGGCGCTCCGACGGGTCGCATCTTCTCGAGGCCCAGGTCTTGCCGGGCGGGGTTACGAAGCTCCGTTTTGATCGGCCTCTTGGTTTTAAGTACGAGGCCGGCGACTTTATTTTTCTTCGGGTGCCGGCAGTCGCCAAGAGCGAGTGGCATCCCTTCACCCTCTCCTCCGCGCCCGAGGATCCAGATTGGTTGACGGTGCACGTGCGGGTGCTCGGCAACTGGACGCAGGCGCTCGCCGAGCGCTTTGCGGTGCCGGGCTCGGAGCGCGGCGAGAGGGTCTATGTCGACGGCCCCTACGGGACTCCGAGCGCTCATATTTGGCGGTGCGAGCACGCCGTGACGATCGCCGCGGGCATCGGAGTGACGCCCTTCGCATCGGTTTTGCAGAGCCTAAAAAACCTCGAAGACCGCCACCGACGGCACCCCTCGGAGGCCAAGGAGTTCCGTCTCCGTCGCCTTCACTTCGTCTGGATCTGTCGCGAGCAGGTCTCGTTTGAGTGGTTTCATCAGCTGCTCGCAGAGCTCGAGCTGATAAACGATGGTTGGCTGGATATCCAGATCTACTTCACATCGGCGCGGGCCGATTTGACCGGGGGGGTCGTCGACCTCGCGCGGGCGATCCTCCGCGAGAGCAGGGGCATCGATATGGTCACCGGTTTGCGATCGAGGACTCACTTCGGTCGCCCCGACATCGACGCCATGCTCGGGAAATTTGCCAAAGAAGGGAATCTCGCGGCGCCCGAGGTGTTTTTCTGTGGGCCCGAGGGTCTCTCGCGCAGAGTCGAGGTCAGCTGTCGAAGGCTCGATCTTCGCTATCGGTACGAGCGCTTCTGATCTGCTCGCGTCGTGGTGAACTACGCGGTCGTGAAGCGCTCGGGTTTGTCGACTGTCAGGGGGCCGCCAGCATCGCCGGTGTTGATCGTTCCGGCTGTCTCAAAGAGCAGGACATGAACCTCTTCGTCGGCGATCGGACGGTGCTCGACGCCGCGGGGGACGATCACTGCTTGGCCCGGATCTAAGACGATCGTGCGCTCGTGTAACTCGATGCGGAGGCGGCCGTGCATCACTAGAAAAAGCTCATCGGTGTCGTCGTGGCGATGCCAGACAAATTCGCCGAGGAGCTTTGCCACCTTGACCTCTTGACCGTTGAGGGCGCCGACGATTCGCGGCTTCCAGTGGCCTGTGCAGGAGGCTAGGGCGGCGCCTAGGTCGATTTTGGTGGGGGTGGGTGCGGTCGGATGTTGGGTTCCCGCCAATTTTTTTACGTGTCCTCTTGGGCAGATTTGTCTGACCAGACCGCGAGTTGGTTGCCCGCAGGGTCGGAGAAGTGGAAGCGGCGGCCACCGGGGAACGAGAAGATCGCCTTGACGATGCGGCCGCCGTGGGTGCGGATGGAGATGGCGGAGGCCTCGAGATCGCTCGAGTAGAGGATCACCAGCGGACCGCCGGCGAGCACTGGACCCTGGCGGTGAATGCCGCCGTTTAGGCGACCGTCGTTGAAGGCCGAGTAGTCCTCTCCCCAGTCGGTGAAGCTCCAGCCGAAGGCGCCGCTGTAGAAGGACTTGGCCGCTGCGAGGTCGTCGCAGGCGAGTTCGATGTAGTCGATGCGGTGGTGGGGTTGCGCGTTCTCGCTGCTCATCGGCGGGAGCCTATCAGGCCGCTCGCGTCACCGCACCATCGCAGGGTTGCGCTGCTATCTCTATGTGCTCGGGGTGTTGGTGGCGTCTGTTATGCTCGCGTCCACGATGGGCGGGCGATGGCGCGATTGGAGGATTATGCCTGCGGCCGTGGTAGCGTTCTGTGTGGTCGCCGCCTGTGGTAGGCGCGCGACTCGCTCGACCCAGGAGCCCGCAGCATCCGTGAGCGTGGCGTCCGGCGAGGTGCAGCAGGAACTCGCGGCCGATGCCCGGTCGCTGCCATCCTTCGATGTCCAGGCGGGCCCCGACGATCTCCGGCGTGCGGCTGAGTTGGTGTTGGGGACCAGCAGGGAGGCGCCGGTGCCCACCTGTGGGGCGACACACTCCTACGATTATGTAGCCTCGGATGTTCTCTGCGAGGACGGGCGTAGCCCCTTTGGGGGGGACCTTCGGGCTGCGATCGGGGCCCGGGTCGGCAATGTCGGCAGTGGGCCTTCGGGCCATGTTATCGATCTCTACCGGGTTCCCTGCCCCGAGGGCCCAAAAGAGGTCTATGTCGATATGTACGAGTGCGAGAATCCGTGGGTGACTCGCTCTGAGTACGAGCTGTCGAGGCTGATGCTCGGGGTTATCAACGGCGATCACGCGTCGTATATCAGCCGTTGCCAAGAGGAGGAGAGTGCGGGGGCGCAGGGCAGGGTTTCGGTGCTCCTCCAGAGCTGCATCACCGGTATGCCCGGGGTCCTGGAGATCAGCGGTGATCAGAGCGGCGCGAAGGCGTGGCTCCGAGCGTGGTGTGCGAACGCCGAAGGCAAGGACGAGGATGGCTCGCCCGAGCGATTCATCTATCTAGATAATGTCATCGAGTCGGCGATCAACTTGATCGTCGAGTTTGAGCGCGGCGATCCGGAGAAGGCTGGGGCAGAGGCTCGAAGGTCGCTGACTCACGACTTCACGGGGGTCTGTAAGGTCGACCGGGTGGAGTTTGAGCGCTGGCGATCAGAGCAAGCGGATGCTGGCGATTGAGCGTTCGAGGTGTCGCGTTGCAGGTGTCGCGTTGCTAGTTGACCTCGCTATCCGAGGAAGCGCCCCAGACCTCGGGATCGTCGTTGTCCATCGGCCAGCCGTAGTGGTTGTTTAGCTGGCCGGCGGCTTGCTCTGGAGCAGGAGCAGGAGGCAGCTCGACTTGCGGCTTCGCGGCTCGTTTGGCCGGTGGCGGGCTCGGGGTGGTCTCTGGAGTATTTTTGGTGATGCTGATGGCGATGGCACTAGCGATGAGCACAGCTAGACCCAGAATCATCAGCGGCGACCGTTGCCAGCCCATTTTCGCCTGTTCGGATCGACCTGTTCTTAGTGTCATGTCTCATTGGACAGTATATCGGAGTGATGGTTCCCGAGCATGAGCGCTCGGGAGTCATCGCGGCCGGCCGGGCTTCTAGGAGAGAGTTCGGGTACCCGCGCTGGAGTCGGAGGGACCCAGAGTAGGGGGGGGCGGGGCCCAGGAGCCGTCGGCGAGTTCGATTTTCGGCACGGCCATCGCCGCTCCAAAGATTCCGCTGACATCACCCGTGTAGTCGTCTTCGATCTTGAGGTAGGTTCCGCGAGCACCGTGGGACCAGCCGATGATGAAGCGAGGATCGTCGACGAGGGCGGGGGCATTGCGGGCGAAGGTGCGAAGCTGCGGGTCGTAGTCGGGCACATCTTCGCGGGCGAAGCCGGCGACGTAGAAACAGATGCGCTCGATCGATGGGCTGTCCCAGCCGTAGGTGACGGCGATGCAGCCGGTCTTGCTGGCGTGTGCCTGTGCAGTTGCCGTGGGCGGTGCAAAACCGAGGTGTTTGCACACCGCCGAGACCAGTGTGCTCGTATTGTGGCTCGCCTGTGAGGGGCGAAAGTAAAGGTTCACCGAGTTGTGGACATAGTCGGCGCCGACGATGGTGACCGAGTCGAGGCCGAGTTCGCGGAGCAGGGGTAGCGACGCCGCGTATCCCCGCGGCATGATCGGCAGTTCCTGAAGCGCCTCAGGTTCGTAGGCCCCGTCGATGAACTGCCAGATCTTGATGAGTCCGCGGGTCGCCTCAAAGTCGACGCCGTAGCCGAGTGCTGGGAAGTGCTCGGCGACCGTCGGCAGCCAGCCGTAGATCGCATGTCCGTTGGGACTGATTTCACCGTGCCGGATCGCTTGCTCGAGCGGGTGTTCACGGCTCTCGAGATCGAGAAAGCGAAAGCAAAGGTCGCGCTTGGCTACGGGTTTGGTCGTCGACCGGATCTGGATCGAGCGGTTGAGAAAGCCGTGCTCAAAGGAACTCAGGACTCGCTTCAAAGTGTCTTCGCAGTAGGCGACGTCCGTGAGGTTCGCGATGGTGATTAAATCATCGCGAAGCGTCGCCAGTGATCGTTTGCTGGTTGTATGGACCATAGGTGCGGTTTTGCCCCCATTCCAACGAGTAGCATGAATTCGCGCCTAGGTGTGCCTACATTTTGTATGCGGACCGTGCATCCTGGAGGGAAACGAGAGTCTTCTTTGTGCAGCAAAAATTACTAATATCGCTGCTCTTCACCGCTGAAGATTTTCGTATGTGGGTCTTTGGATGACGCCGTCGATTAGGTCGCAGCTGGAAGCGTAAAGGAAAACACGCTACCGGCGCCGAGCTTGCTCGAGAGTGAGATAGAGCCGTCGATGCGATCGATGATGCGTTTGACGATCGAGAGGCCTAGGCCGTGACCATCAGCACCTGCACCCTCCAGGCGGGTGAACTCTGCAAACACCTGGCTCTGCTCCTCGGGCGTGATGCCCGGGCCGTTGTCTTTCACCCAGAAGCGGATCGTCGCGTCATCCTGAACATCGGCACCGAGCTCGATGATCGGCGGTCGGCCGCCGTACTTGAGGGCGTTGCTGATGTAGTTCGCCCAGATTTCCTCGACCCAAGGAGGATGGCCGAGGGCGAGGGGCCAGCGCGATGGCTTGGTGATGATCGCGTCGTACTCCTTGATCATCGCATCGAGGCGGCCGAGCGCGCCGTCGACGACTGCACTCATCTCGATCGCGGCCATCTGCACGGCGCCCTTGCGCACGCTGGCGAGCAGGAGGATCTCGTTGACGATGCGCACCGATTGGTCGCCGGTCAGGGCGATGCGCTCGAGCACGTCGATGGTCTCGGCGCGGTCGATGTCGTCGAGATCGTCGAGGAGGTAGCGGGCGTAACCCTCGATGGTACCGAGAGGGTTTTTAAGATCGTGGGCAACGGTCCTGGCGAAGGCGTCGAGCTCGAGGTTGCTCGCCGTGAGCTGGTCGTTGGCGTCGGTGAGCTCGGCGGTACGCATCTCGACCTTGCGCTCGAGGTTGGCAAAGAGGTCGGCGTTCTCGATCGAGGTCGCCATCTGAGAGGCGAGCATTTCGAGGAAGGAGAAGCGGTCCTCGTAGAAGGCGCCGTCGCTCAGCGAGTTTTCGAGGTAGAGGATGCCGACGAGGCGCGACTGGTTGACCAGCGGCATGCAGAGTACAGAGCGGATCAGGTTGGCGATGAGGTAGGGATCGTCGTCGAAGGTGCCCGTGTGTCGGCTGGCGTCGCGGATCACGGCCTCGCGGGTGCGGGCGACGTAGTGCAGCATCGACAGCGGTAGCTGCTTCGCGTTCCCGGGCAGGTCAAACTCGACGTCTAGTTTATCGGCGGTGGTTTGTCCCATGATCGTCACGACCCAGGAGTCGCCGCGACTTTGCAGGAGGAGGCCGCGGTCGGCACCCGCTGACTCGATCACCATCTTGATCAGCGTCGCCAGGAGCTTCTCGGGCACGATTTCGCGGGAAATCGCTTGCGAGGCCCGGAGCACTGCGGTCAGGTCGAGTGTCGATGAGAGGGCTGTGGTCGCGTGGATCGTCGCGCTGCGGGAGATGCTTGCGGAGGCCTTGGCGACGAGCTGTGGATGCAGGCTCTCGAGCGACTCGGTCTTCGCGATCGCACCCCAACGGAGGTAGGCGCGGTGGGCTGTGCGGAGGAAGTGGCGGCCGAGCTCTTCGTAGTTGCCAGCGAAGTAAAACGACGCCGCGAATTCGGCGATCAGACCCTGGTCGCGGAGCAGTCGCTGCTCTGTGGCGGCCGCGAGAGCGCGGTCGTAGGCCTGGCGGGCGTCACCGTGACGGCTGTCGACACGGGCGAGCTCGGCTTCGATGAGCAGGCGCAGGTGGAGGTAGAGTTGCGGCGTCGTCTCGCTCCATTTGCGGAGCTTCGTGAGGTTGGCTTTGACCCGGCCGTACGCCCTGCGACGGGCCCATGTGCCGAGGCGGGGCAGCTCCTCGAGGGTGAGCAGGGCGTCGAAGAAGCGCGACTCGGCGGCGGGTGGGAAACCCGGCAGGTCATCGAGGTGCTCGGGCAGGCGGGCGCTGGTTTGACGGGCAGCTTCGAAGTCGCCGAAGACGACCTCGGTATAGACCTTTTGCAGGCAGGCCTCGACGATCGCTCGCGTGTCTCGAAGATGATAGCTCTTGCGCAGGCTGTCGTTGACATCGAAGCGCTCGCTCACCAAGCGGCGGGGAACTGTGCTCTCGCCGCGCAGGTTTTTGGCCACCTGCAGGTAAAGCTCGCAGAGTTCGGCCGCGCGTCCCTGGGCGAGCGGTCTCAGGGCGTTGGCCATCTGCTCGAGATCGGTGATCAGGTCGCTGAGATCCTCAGAGGCGCGGAGGAGGAAGTAGGAGCGGATGTAGCCGCAATGCGAGGCGAACTCGAGATCGCCGACCTCGAGGCCGCTGATATAGCCGTCGTACAGGCGGTCGGCGCAGATGCTCGGGTGCTCGGTCCAGGAGAGAACGAAGGTGCCGAGGGCGAAGAGTGTCTTTGCCTTGAAGGGCCGGGTCATTGGCCACTCGAGCATTTCGTTGCACACCGGCACCAGGCGCTTGGCGCCGGCGACATCGCCGATCGAGCTGGCGAGGATCAGGGCGTAGCAGGCGTAGGCAAAGCCCGACGCCGGTGTATTGCCGTGCCGCACCGAGAGCTTGAGCATCGCCAGAGCGATCAGCACGAAGGAGTTTGGATCACTGCGGTAGGCCGCCGAGATCACTCCGCCCATGACCTCGACCTGCGCCAGAACCTGGGGATCCGAAGCGCGTGGCAGCGCGGCAAAGCTCTCGAAATCCTTGCCCGCGAGCGTTGCCTTGGTGCGGACCACGGCCGCGAGAACGTCGAATTTTCCCGGGTGTTTGGGCAGGCGCAAGCCGAGTTCGCGGAGCAGCGAGATCGCCTGGTCGAGCGCCTGCGGCAGGTCGAGCTGGATCGTCTTCGCCTGGATCAGGATCTCGAGGACCGCCGCTCGCTCGAGGATGTTGGTCGATCGATCGAGCAGGCGCCCCGTCCGGGCCTCCATATCCTCGTAGTTGCCGATCATGCACGCCGACTCGGCGGCACCTAGATTGAGGGTAAAGGTCAGATCGTGGTCGCGGGCCCAGCCCTCGCTGCTGAGGCATTGGGCGCCGATCTTGAAGTGCTCAAAGGCTGCCGAGAACGCGGAGGCGTCGGTGGCCCGGCGGGCGGCGTTGAGGTTGAGGCGGGCGAGGAGGTGACGTTCGTCCCAGCCCTCGACGAGGATCAGTGCCTGGTTTAGGTGGCCGACGATCGTAAAGACATCGCCCGCGAGCTGGTCGACGGCGACCGAAGCGAGTAGATGGTGACCGATGCGGCGGTGCACCGTGGGCCGCTCATCGTCGGGAATCAGGGCGTAGATCGCTTGTTGGATGCGATCGTGGGTGAAGCGGACTTCGAAGTCGGGGAGGGCGTCAGTGTCGTTGTCGAGTTCGAGGTTGAGGAGCGCGACGGTCTTGCTCATCGGTGTCAGAAAGCCGGCCTGGAGCGCCGACCAGAGGGATGAAATGACCGTCTGCAGCGACTGCTCGGCGGTCTTGACGACGGCTTCGAGGTCGAATCGATTGCCTAGCGCGGAGGCGATTTTGAGGGTCGCTTGGACCTCGGAGGGCAGTTCTCGGACCTTCTGCGACATCAACTCGACGACGTTCTCGGTGATGTTTCGCTGGCGGATCTGGCCGAGGTCCCAGCGCCAGCGGCCGGTGCTGGTATCGACGAAGAGCAGCCCGTCGTCGTGGAGGTGACGGAGGAACTCGCCGACAAAGAAGGGGTTGCCACCGGTCTTCGCGTTTAGAAGATCGGCGAGGGGCTTGACCTCGGTATCGGTGCAGTGGAGGGCATCGCCGAGGAGGGCGACGACATGGGCGGGCTTGAGGGATTGGAGGTTGAGGTTGGTGAGCGGGATGTCGCTGCGGCGGATCCGTTCGATCGTCATCAGCAGTGGGTGAGAGACATCGACCTCGTTGCTTCGGTGGGCAAAGACGACCAAAAGGTGGTCGCTCTGGCCCGAGCAGAGCAGCACCTCGAGGAGATCGAGGGTTGCGTGGTCAGCCCACTGCAGGTCGTCGAGGAAGAGAACGAGGGGGTGCTCGGTCTGCGTGAAGATGCGGATAAATGAGCGAAAGGTCAGGTTGAAGCGGTTGTGAGAGTCTTCGGCGCGGAGTTCGGGTACGTCGGGTTGGGGGCCGATGATCAGCTCGATCTCGGGGATCACGCGGATCAAAACCTGTCCGTTCGGACCTAGCGCTTCGAGCATCTTGTCGCGCCACTCTTCGACCCGCTCGGGGAGATCGGCGAGGAGTTGGCGGACCAAGGCTCGGAACGCCTGCAGCAGCGAGGAGTAGGGAACGTTGCGGCGAAACTGATCGAACTTGCCGGCGATAAAAAAACCACGCTGGCGGGTGATCGGCCCGTAGAGTTCGCGGACGAGTGCCGATTTGCCGATGCCTGGGGCGCCGGTGACCACCGCCAGTTCGCAGTTGCCTTCGCTCACCCGCTCGAAGGCGGCGAGCAGGGCTTGTAGCTCGCTCTCGCGGCCGTAGAGGGTCTCGGGGATGTTGAGCCGAGCACTGACGTCGCGCGAGCCGAGCTCTGCGAGCACGATAGGCTCCCCCTTTTCGGCGAGCGCCAGGCAGCGGACGAGGTCGTGGGAGAGGCCGAGCGCCGACTGGTAGCGATCTTCGGCGTTCTTGGAGAGCAGCTTGAGCAGGATCTTGGCGATGGTTTCGGGGGTATCTGCGCGCGACTCACGGGGATCGGGCGGCAGCTTTGCGACGTGGCTGTGCACCAGCTCGAGCGGGTCTTCGGTGGTGAAGGGCGTCGAGCCGACCAGGATTTCGTAGAGGGTGATGCCGAGGGAGTAGAGGTCAGCCCGCAGATCGACGGTGCGGTTCATGCGGCCGGTTTGCTCGGGCGCGATGTAGGGCAGCGTGCCCTCGAGTATCGACGGGTTTGAGAAGCTGGCGCTGGCCCGCGGGAGCAGGGTCGAGGCACTGAAGTCGATCAGGTTGATCGCGCCGGTATCACGGTTGAGGGTGATGTTTGCCGGGTTGATGTCGCGGTGGATGATCAGATTCTCGTGGACCTTGGCCACCGAGGTGGTGATCTTGACCGCGAGGTGGAGGTACTCGATCAGAGAGAGTTTGCCGCGGAGGCCGATGCGATCGAGGGAGGTCCCACCGGCGTCGTCGAGAACCATCAGCCAATGCTCACCCTGTCGCTCGAGGGAGCAGAGGCTGACGTCGTCGGAGACCCTGCGGTTGATCTCGTACTCCTGGCGGAACGAGGCCAGGCGCTCAGCTGTGGGGTAGTCCTCGGCGAGGCGCTTGAGGATCACGCGGCGATCGTCAGCCACTCGCTCGCCGCGCAGGACGACCGCATTACTGCCCTCATGGAGGGTCTCGAGCACTCGATAGCCGGGGAACATCACGACAGCAACGGGGGCGGATGTATCGTAAACTGGCCGGTCACGGCTTCACAGCCTTGATGTTCAACGCTCGATTCCATGCATTCACAAGAGCATCGATGGTCGCGTCCAACATCGCCCATTGTGTGCTGGTGATTAGGTCATAAATGCCCGCAGCATGAGGTGCGCTGGACAAGGGCGTGTGCCCGGTGCGAGGCCTCTTCGGGGGTCGCAACCCCGGTATGGTTCGCTTCTAGGTGTGAACGTTTGCCGCTGTGAATTGTCGGCATGTGGGGCCCTTCCTCACTGTCAGATGTGCGGTGTGCGAGCAAAAATCGCGGCCAACTCGAGTGAACGAGCGAGCGAGCGCGCAGCCCTGAGGGGGCGCTTTGGTGTCGAGCTCGTCAATGTCGATTAATTGAGGGTCGATCTCTCGCGGGGGCGATGACCTCTGCCCGGCAAGGGGCCCAACGCGCGACCTCTGCTAGAGGCGATTGGAGGCGAGACCGACCGAGGGCACGCCGGCTGCGTGGGCCGCTGCCATCACCTGGATCACCCGACCGTAGCTGACCTTTGGGTCAGCATCGATCGCGACCCGTGCGTCGGCTTGCAGCTTTTTGTTGGCCTTGAGCTGCTCGACCATCGCGTCGTAATTTTCGCTGAGCTCGCTCTCGCCGAGCTTGGCCTTGCCGTCGGCGGCGATCGAGATCAGGAGCATCGCGTCGGGGTCGCTCGGGCTCTGCTCGAGCGCCTCGGTGGGCACGTTGATCGGCATCTGCGCGCTCTGATGCGGTGTCGCCACCATAAAGATGATCAGCAGCGAGAGCAGCACGTCGACCATCGGAGTGACGTTGATATCTGCGACCGCGCCGCTGGTGTCATCGCTTGAGGGACCGCCCGCCATGTGCCGGCCAAGGCTAACGGGGCTGTCGTCAGACGACAAGAAGTACGCGCTGCGCGTTCATTGCTCGCCTGTAGACCTGCCGATCCGCTTTTATGTGGGCGTCTGTGGCTGCTGTGCGCCGAATGTGGTGAAGATCACTCCTGCGCATTGTGCGCGAACCTTAGAATCCGCCTATGCGTCGCTTTTCTTTCTTTGCGTCTTCGCTCGCCCTCTGTCTTGGTCTTGGCACCGGTCTCGCTGGCTGTTCGGGGGATGATTCGGCCACCACCGAGACGACCATGGCAGGCTCGACCTCGACAGACCCGACGTCGACGAGCGAAGGCACGAGCACGACCGAAGGGACCACCGAGGACACGTCGACGACGGCCGCCGAGACGGACCCGACGACGGACCCGACGATGACGGACCCGACGATGACGGACCCGACGACGTCGACGACGGACCCGACGACGACGTCGACGACGACCGACGGTGCTGTCTGTGGTGATGGCGAGATCTCTGGAAACGAGGTCTGCGATGACAGCAATACAAAGACCGAGCCGCCGAGTGACGAGAATGTGCCGCACGGCTACGGTGATGCCGACTGCCTCGACGCTTGCGATCTTCTGGCGCCGACCTGCGGCGATGGTGTCGTCGATTTGGGAGAGGATTGCGATGACGGCAATACCGACTCACAAGACGGATGTTCGACCTCTTGTACGGTGAATGACGGGGGCTTTGACGCGCCCTGCACCCGTGATTGTGGCGGCAATACGTGTGATGCCAATGATGTGCTCGACGGCACAATCGTCGGCTGTGGCAATGTCACCGCTCCGGCAGGTACCGAGAAGGTCTGCTACGATAGCGGCCATATCAAGCTGCTCAACATCATCGATCGCAAGATCTACTTTGCCGAAGGTAGCTGCATGGTCGCCGCCCAAAAGTGCGAGGGTGCTTTTTGCCCGGGATTCGTGACGTTTGGCGACTACGATGGCTTTAGCGAGTGCCCCGCGGGTACTGCGCTCGCCGATCGGGTGACCGACGAGGGCGGCGTTAAGGTCTCGACCAAGGTCTGCCATAAGATGTGCGAGTCTGATAGTGACTGCCGTTGGAACGCGCACGATGAGTTCTGGACAAAGCCCGGCCAGTACCGCTGCCAGGCCACACCAGACTCCGCTGGGGTTAAGATCTGCGCCGACGCTCAGAACTTTTAGTTTGTCCTGTTGGACTCGGAGTTACTAGATAAAAAATCCCAGTGCGGTGATCCGCGCTGGGTTTTTCTGTTGTGGAGTGCAGGGGGTGGATTGTTGGTAAAATGGGAGGAGGAGTTGAGGATAGGCAGAGGCCGTTGCGGAGGCCGGGCGAGGGGGGCCCCACTCCTCAGACAGGTCGGAACGCGCGTCGACCCCTAAAGGGGTCGATGCACGTCCTAGACTCGCTCGCGGGTCCCCCCTCGCCCGTCCCACCAGCACGTCCTCCATGCCGTTGTAAAGAGAGCCGGCGAGCGGGGGCTGGGGCGTGTTCAATCGTCTTTTTTTGGGTCCGTAGGGGGACGGAGTCTTTGGCTATACGGAGTCTTTGGCTATGTGGATAGGGACGAGGGCGAAGTCACCTGCTTAGGCCTGGGGCGTGGCGGTGCCTAGGCGCTCGCGGAGGTCCTTGGCCCAGCCGTCGAGGTCGCCGAGGGTGCTCTGGAGCAGTGCCTTGGAGGAGGCGAGCTCGGCCATGATGGTGTCTAAACGATGGCGGGCGCGCTGGAGCCTGCGCTTGATCGTGCCCGTTGGAGTCTCTAGGATCGCCGAGATTTCGGCGATCGGCAGCTCCTCCCAGTAAAAGAGCTCGAGGGCGACCTGCATGTCGATCGGCAGCTGACGAAGCGCGCGCAGCAGTAGCTCGTGCTCCTGGCGCATGGCGATCAGGCGGGTCGGTGAAGGACCGTGTAGATCGGCGATCGAACGCTCACCGAGCGGCGTCTCCTTCGGCGCCCGACGCTGGCGCTGGCGGAGGTGGTCGTAGAGCCGCCTGCGCGCGATGGCGAAGAGAAAGGTTCGGAAGCTAGAGTCGCCGCGAAAATTCTCGCGAGCCTTGAGACAACCGACAAAGGTCTGCTGAGTGAGATCGTCGGCAGCGTCGTCGACCTTGTTGCGGAAGAAACGAAAGATCGACGTAAAATGCCGTGCAAAGAGGTCGCGGCCAGCCTTTACGTCGCCTTCGCCCCAGGCCCGGAGGAGCTCGTGGTCGCTCTGCACAGGGGCATGATACCCGCCGTTTGAAGGGCCGTCAGCGTGTATTCGCGGGCTTGGAGATCGCCGCTAAAGTGGTGTTGTGCTGTGGTACTTGGCAGGGCAGACGACCTCGGGAATTTGGGCTAGGCTTACGCGTGCTCCGCCAAACTCCAAAGGCCCATGCTGTTTGCCCTGGTGTATTGGGCCTGAGCTGGGGGCTCCTGTCGCTGTTCCTGATGGCCTGTCCCGCCAAGCCAGGCGGCGAAGCGGTAGCGCCTGGGCATGATGTCGGAGGTGTGGTGTCGCAGGCTGGGGGCGATGGCGACGAGACTGGTGAGGCTGGCCAGGAAGGCCAAGAAGGTCAGAAAAAAAGCAAAATCCGCCTAGCAACGGCGCCGGTGATCAGCTTTGCGAAGACGTCGGATCTAGAGCTTCGTTACCAGGGCGAGGGCAGGGCAAAAGTCGCTTCGGCGGGGGCGTTAGTGGTGCTCGAGGAGGATTACCGGCATCTGCGAGCGATCGATGTGGCGACCGGTGCTGAGCGCTGGCGCCTGCTGGCGCAGGACGTACCCCAAGGCATGCACGAGCTGCACAGCTACGGCGATCGTGTGCTCCTGCACGCGGGGGGGCGGCTGGTGATCGTCGATGCGCGTCAGGGTCATCGCATTGCCGAGGTCTCGGCGGTTCATAACGGGGGGGGCTGTCGTCTGCAGATCAAGGGCGATGCCTGTGCCTACGTCTGTGAGTGCATGATTCAGCCGATCGATTGCGTCAGCGGGGCGGAGATCGGCCCAGGGTACCTGTCGAGCGAGAATCACATCTATTTCGAGATCGATGAGCACGAGTCAGTCTGCCCGATCCGCCCGCAGTTACTCGGTCGTAAGGATGAGCTGACGGTAGCACTGGTGGAGGGCAAGGACGGCCTGATGGGCGCTGTCGCCTTTGACACGAAGGGCTCCGAACGCTGGCGGCGGGAGGAGTTGCTCAGCTATCGAGGCACCTTTTCGGCCGGCTGGGTCAGCGCCGGTATGGCGGCCGATGGCAGCGCTTGTTGGCTCGCGGATCACAGCAGTGGCGAACTCGTAGTTTTTGAATGTGCCACCGGAAAACAGCTCTGGCAGACCGTGGTCACGACCGAGCTGCGGGTCTTTCAGGTACATTTTTTGCCGGCCGACGGCGGTCGCCTTTGGTTGCAGACGACGGCTACAGAAAAAAAAGGTGGCAGCATTGAGGTTCGTGACCTGCTGAGCGGGCGGCGGATTTGGGCTCAAGAGACGGGCCGAGGGTTTAGTCCATGGCCGCTTACTCGGCTCTTTGGGAGCGGCTATCTGCCGCAGCCGACGAAGTTGCAGATCTACGATGGGAGCCGCGGCAAGGTGTTGCGCGAGCTGGAGTACAAAGCCGGTAGCGTGTTCGTCGAAGATCCGCGGGGCGGGTTTTTGCTCGCTGGCGATGAACTCACCGAATACGACGAACAGGCGAAGATCCGCCGTCGACGGCCGCGGGCTCTTCCGGGGCTCTACTGGGCGACTGTGGAGCATCTGGTGGTCCAGTTACCTGGGGAGGTAGGCGGCACTCTGGTGTTGCGGCGCGAGGACCTGACGCCGTCGATGCGCATCGATGGGCAAGCTTCGTTGGTGTCGATGCCGGGTCTAGGCGCGGGTATGATGCTTTTTGAGGGGCAGCGCGGCGGGGCGCCGTCGCGGCTCTTTGTCGTCGGGCCGCGGCGCGGGACTGCTACTGTGCGTCGCTGAGATTCGCCAATGATGAGCCCGCATCGATCCCCGCAATGTGTCCTCCTTTGGGATCCTGGCTGTCCAAACGTCGAGCTCGCGCGGGAGCGTCTGCGCGAGGCATTGGTATCGTCGCAGCTGTCCCAGATTGTGTCCGTTCGCGAATGTCGCTGTGATGATCCAAGCCTGCCTGCAGAGCTGCGTGGCTACGCTTCGCCGACGATCCTGGTCGACGGGCTCGATGTCAGTGGCGGCTCGCCGACCTGCGGCGAGGGCTGTCGGATCTACAGCGAGGGCGATTCGTTCTCGGGGGCGCCGGCGGTGGCGACGATCGTGAAGGCGCTGCAAAAAGCAGCCTCACCGAGCGCCCAGGCCGGCCCTAAAAATCCGTCAAACGCGGCGGTGATGAGCGAGGGCTTGCTGGTGCTCGTGCGTCACGGCGAAACCGTCGGCAACTCGGCGATTCGTCTCTACGGTGCGACGGATATCGAACTCTCTACCCTCGGCGAGGCACAGGTCGAACGAGCTGCGGCTTTGCTCCGCACTGAGGTCTTTGATCAACTGGTGACCTCACCGCTTCGTCGGGCCCGGCGCTCGGCGGAGATCGTCGCTGCGGCCCTCGAAGCAAAACCAGAGCTGCGGGTGATCGAAGCCCTGCGAGAGCGTGATTTTGGCGATTGGGAGGGGTGGACCGTCGATGAGGTCGCGACTCGGGATCCCGAAGCCTATCGTCGCTGGCGTAGCGATGGCGTCGATTTTTCGTTTCCCGGCGGAGAGTCGCAGAAGGGGCTGCGCGCCCGCGTGCTCGGGGCGCTGCAGGGTTGTGCCGAGGGCCCGCTCTTCGCGGCCCAGGCCCGCAGCCTGGCGGTCCTGCACAAGGGCATCATCAAGATGATCCTCGGCGCTTTGCTCGGTCTCGAGTACGCCGAGAGTTCGGCGCTTCCGGTCGCCCTCGGCAGTGTGCATCGCCTGCGCTGCCGAGACGGTCGTTGGCAGCTCGAGGCCGCAAACCTCGTCGATCATCTGGGCGAGCACTACCTCGAGAGTTGATCGCCGAGGTCTGAGGACCTGGCGGTCTTAGAGATCAGTGGGCGCGAAGTGGGGGAAGCGCTCGCCCGCTTCGGCGAGATCCGCCAATGTGATCAGCTCTGCGACCTCGCTAAGGGCGCTCCAGAGCTTCTTTACTTCGGGATCCTGATGCGCCGCACCGGCAGAGTTGCGGTCGCACCATTCGAAGATTTCGACGACGCTGCGACCATCGTTTGAGCGCACCAAAGTGACAGGGCGCTCGGTCGCGAGACCCCGGCGGCGGAGGGTCTCGACGTGGCCCTGCAGCAGCGTCAACAGCCGCTCGGTTGCACCTTCGTGGGCCCGGTAAATCGCAAAAACAACTTCTCCTTTTTTTCCCTCTTTCCCTCTTTTCCTTTTTCTTCTTCTTCTTCTTCTTCTTTTTCTTCTTTTTCCTTGTCTTCGCGTGTGGCGTTTGCGGCCTCTTCGCCGCGGTAGGTGCATCCTGCAGTGCAGGTCTCGCGTACGGAGACCGCACTGAGCAGCGGCAGTACGGGT
>Ga0256845_1001566_pt1 | contig 18034 bp, 13 predicted proteins | sample RiftiametaG_FD_189101 | JGI IMG/M metagenome (GOLD analysis project Ga0256845, IMG submission 189101) | Tube worm associated microbial communities from hydrothermal vent at the East Pacific Rise, Pacific Ocean - Riftia | ecosystem: Host-associated > Annelida > Integument > Unclassified ...
TATGACCCTATAACAAACGGTCATGTTGATATTATTCTCAGAGGTCTGGAGCTTTTTGATAAAGTAATAGTTGCCGCTTTGAAGAATCCTTCTAAAACTCATCTTTTTTCACTTGAAGAGAGAATAGAGATGATGGAAAAAACTTTTGACAAATGCGAAAAAATTGAAATAGATTTTTTTGAAGGTCTTCTTGTGGATTATCTTGAGAAGAAAAAGACATTTACGGTTGTAAGAGGATTAAGAGCAATATCTGATTTTGAAGTTGAGTTTCAGATGGCTCTTATGAATCGAAGTCTGAAAGATAAAATAGAGACTATATTTCTTGTTCCCTCTATCAATTACTCTTTTCTGAGTTCTAAATTAGTTAAAGAGATTTATAAATTCGGAGGTGAGATTAAAAGTATGGTACCGGATATTGTAGATGAGAAACTTAAAGCCAAATATAGTCAAAAACAATAAATCAATAGAAAGTAGATTTATACAATAAATAAACATGCTTAAAATATTATTTAAGAAATCCAGATGGGTCCATAAATACTTAGGTCTGATATTTATACTTTTTTTTATTCTGGAGAGTATTTCCGGAATAATACTTAATCATCCCGGGATAGTTTCCGGTGTTGATATTCCATCCTTCATGGTTCCGCCTCAATACAAAGTGAATAACTGGAACAGAAGTTCACTTGTTAAAATGGTATTTTCATCTTCTGATAAAAAAATCGGTTTCCTTGGAGGAAAGAAGGGCGTTTGGAAGACAGAAGACGGTGGTATGACATTCATAAAACTTACTGACGGATATCCGTCATCCCAATACTACGGGAAGGTAAGTGATCTTTTGTTAGTTAAGAATGATTTTGGCGGAGAGTCCCTTTATGCGTGTACATTTTCCGGACTTTACAGAATGAATATCGGGAATGAAAAGTGGGTAAAGCTCTTCCCGAAAAAGAAGAATGAAAAAGTTTTAAAGATCCTTGACATAGTCGATAAAATGGTAATTTTTACTCCGTCTCATGCTTATATTTCAGAAAAAGGAGACAGGAAACTTGATTTTAAAGTTGTTAGACTGTTGAGGAACGGAGGCAATCAAGTGAAAAAGGTTTCTCTCGTAAGACTTTTTTTTGATCTTCACGGAGGGAAAATATGGGGGATTGCCGGAAAGATTTTTTTTGATTTTATAGCAGTTTTGTTAATATTTCTCAGTATTTCCGCTTTTTATATATGGATATATCCAAAGAAATGGAAGAGGTCGAGATCATCTGAAAAAAAGAAGTTATCCGGTTACGGTTTCTTTTACAAATATCATCTTAAAATAGGAATATGGATAGCATCTGTTCTTCTTATAATAGGAATAACCGCTTTTTTTATGAGACCTCCGTTCCTTGCGTTGATTGCAAACGGTGAAATTGATGTTTCACTCTATCCTTCAAAATTTCCTTCCAACCCATGGGATGAAAAGATACATAATGCTCTTCATTATTCGAAAAGGGGAAAAGTCCTTATTGAAGCGACAGACGGGATATGGGAGGGAAATGATGATTTTTCCGGTGAATTTAAAAAAACAAAGTTTCCTGTAGAAATATTTGTTATGGGAACTACGGTTTTTTCCGAATATTATAAGGGCGGTGTGCTTGCCGGCTCTTTTAACGGCATTTTTCATATTTCAGATGATGGGAAAGTGACCGACCTTGTTACCGGGAAAAATCCCGGGGAAATAATCTCTTTTATCCCGGCTGATATAATGGTTGCCGGATATTTTATTACTCCTGACGGAGAGGAGTTTATAACCGGATTTGAGAAAGGAATTATTCCTCTGAATGGAGTAAGAAGAGAAGGAAGGTTTGATCTTCCCGATAAATTAAAATCCGATAAGAGTTTTCCTTTATGGAATTATATGCTTGAGATCCATAACGGAAGAATATTTAAAGATGCGATCGGCGGTTTGTATATTTTGATCATACCACTTGGAGCACTCCTGTTTATTCTAATTGTCATTACGGGTATTTACGATTGGCTGTTTTCCCGTTTCACTAAAAAGAGCAGTCTCTGAGAAATTTCAAACTATACGGTTTTTCTTGACATTGGCAATACAAATACTGATAATAAAAAAAGATGTCAAAATTCAGGTTTCCGGATTTAAAATTTTTTGTAACCGTCATTATTTTAAATATTTTTTTATTTACCGGAATATATCTGATATATGTAAAAATTAAAAGATCAGGATTTATTGATACTCAGAGAAGGGATGTTGCAAAAATTTCCGCTCAAATATCTTCAAGAATTTATGGAAGAAAAAAACTTATTTCAAGACTTGCAAGAATAGATTTTATTCAAAATTTTTCTTTAACCGGATTAAAAAGAAAATATAAAGATCTCTTTTTGCAGATAGAAACAATGAAAAAATCAATTGGGGCTTCTGTTGTTTTTTTGCTTGATCCTGCAGGCGAAATTGTGTTGAGTTCCGCATATGATAAAGGTAAAGTGTTAGCAGGCAGCAATGCGATCCGACCTTATTTTAAAGATGCCATGAGAGGGAAGATCGGTTTTTACGGAGCAATAGGAGGAATAACAGGAACGAGGGGTTTCTATTTTTCATCGCCGGTTCTGTCCGATGGAAAAATAAAATATGTTCTTGTAGGAAAATTCGGGATTAAAGAGTTTGACAAGATCTTTGAAAGAGCAAGTGTTAATGGTGGACTTTTGACCCCGGACGGGGTTATTTTCTGTTCAAAAAACAGAGAGTGGATCATTAGAACTCTTTTTAAAATGGAAGAGAAGAAACTTAAAACCATTAAAGATTCAAGACAGTTTTTCGGAAGAGGTATAGGAAAGTCTCTATTTAGTGATTTTGAAAAAAAACTTAAGCTGAATGGGAATCCGGTCTCGCTTATATATGATAATTCAGTTCCGGGAGGCTGGGTTGTATTTTCTCTGAAATATGTGAAAAATATATCTTGCCCGATCATTTTATTACCGCTTTTTTTCTTTATCATTATTTTTGAAGTTTTAATATATTCCTCTTTGTATAATTTCAAAAAAAGAAGGGAAACGCAAAGGAAATATGATGAGACAAGTGATCGTTTCAGATATCTTTTCCAATCTGCTCTTGATTCGATCTTTATACTTGATGCAAAAGGAATAATCGTTGATATTAATTATGCAGGTCTGCTTAAATTAGGTTTTTCAAAGGATGAATTGATAGGAAATCATTTTAAACGAATTGTAGATAAAAAATCAATTCCGACAGTTGATAAACATATAAGGATTATTGAGAATGATTTTGATACCAGATTTGAGTTTAAAGCTATAAAAAAATCCGGGAGTAAGATTCTTATTGATTGTGCTGCCGTCCTTCTGAAAAACAGATTTGGAGAGACGGAATCCTATTTTGCTTTCTGTCATGATATATCAAAGCAACGAGAATTTGAAAATGAGTTAAAAAAAGCGATGAAGGATGCAAAAAATGCTAACAGAGCAAAAAGTGAATTCCTTGCTAATATGTCTCATGAGATAAGAACGCCGATGAATGCTATTCTCGGATTTACCGATATAATGAAAGATTCTCCTCTGGGAAAAGATCAGATAAATTATCTTAATATTATTAAAGAGTCGGGGAGATCTCTTCTTCATATAATTGATGATATTCTTGATTTTTCCAAAATTGAAGCAGGAAAAATACTATTTGAAAATGTTGATATGGATATCAGAAAAATTGTAAATGATGTGATTAATATGATCAATATCGGTATGAACAGAGGAAAGGTGAAAATATTTAATTTTATTGATATAAATATACCTCCTGTTGTCAAGGGAGATCCTTTAAGGTTGAAACAGGTCTTAATTAACCTTTTAAGTAATGCGGTGAAATTTACCGAAAAGGGAGATGTAAAACTCGAAGTAAAATTATACAGGAAAAATGGTAATATGGTTTCACTCTATTTTGGCGTATCCGATACCGGAATTGGAATTCCAAAAGAGGAGACGGATAAATTGTTCAAACCTTTTTCTCAGATAGATTCTTCATCATCAAGAAGTTATAAGGGAACCGGTCTGGGTCTTGTTATCACATCCGGTCTCGTAAAACAGATGGGCGGAGAAATTAAAGTTAAAAGTTCTGCAGGTAAAGGGGCTTTATTCTATTTCGTATTGAGTTTTGAAAAGAGTAGAAAAATTTCCGGACAAAACAATAGAAGAAAGGAACGTTTGAAAATGGAATGGGATTTTGATCCCGGGGATCACAAAATTCTTATTGCCGAAGATCAGAAAGTTAACAGTATGCTTTTAGATTATATTCTGAAAAAGGAGGGGTTTAAAACGGTAATAGCAGAAGATGGTAAAGAGGCGGTTGAGTGTGTTGAAAAAGAGAGATTTGATCTCATCCTTATGGATATTCAGATGCCTGAAATGGATGGTATCGAAGCTGCAAAGAGAATAAAAAAGATGAAGAATGGGAATATTGCAATTATTGCATTGACTGCTGATGCGATGAAAGGAGATAGGGAAAGGTTTATTGAGAGCGGTATGGATGATTATCTTGAAAAACCCGTAGAGAGAAACGTTTTATTACAGACCATCCGGAGATGGATCGGAAAAAAGTAATATTGTCATAAGTTTATAATCCACACTTTAACTATTTTTTATGCAGAATACAGTAGCAAGCTGGGATTATATATTCTTTACTTCCAAATCGGAACTGTCCGTTTATTCTTCTCTTTTTTCAAGCGGGGCGGTAAACCGTCGGTGATCCATACAGCTGCTTTTTTGCCTTTAAGGTAGTGATCAAAATACTCCTTAAGCCGGGTTGTAATATCAATCCGATTCTCTTTTTTCCTCAATCCGTGACCTTCACCCCGATAAGAGAGCAAGATCACAGGTTTTTTTAAAAAACGTAGAATACTGTATAAACCGTATGAGTGTTCCCACCGAACAACAGAATCGGCGGTTCCGTGATAGAGGAGTAGAGGAGTGTTCATATTCTTTGCATTAAAAACCGCTGATTCTCTAAGATATATTTCGAGTTTATCGGCAGGGCTTGCTCCCAACCGGCCTTGTTGGGTCATATAATAATCCTGCTCATTGCTGCCGTCATGAACAATGTCAATGTTAAAACCCTGGACTAAGTTGCTAACACCTGCTCCGGCTGCAATAGCGGTAAACTTATTTTTCTGAGTTGAGATATACATACCGCAATGTCCTCCAAAGCTGAAACCGTCATAACCAATAGCTTTTTTATCCACAAATCCCAACTCTATCACTTTGCTGACGGCAGAATCGATACATTCATGCATATCCGAATGAGGTGTACCGACATGAAAATAGATGTCAGGCTGCAAAAAAAGGTAACCGTCGGATACATACATCATTTCGCTCATACCGATCCCGCTGATCCGTGGTTGAGAGTAGCGGTACATATTATTTGATAGTTTTTCATAGGAATAGACGATCATAGGCAGTTTTTGTCCCTTTTTATAGCTGTCGGGAATGCTCAAAACTCCCTGGAGAGGAACACCATCATCATTGGTATAATTAATCAATATACGGTGCCCCCATTTATAATCGGACTGTTGCGGATTGGTCCGGGAAATTTTTATGATCTTGGAAAAATCAGTATCAGTTAAATATGCTTCCGGATATTCCTGATAATTACCCATTCTGAATATAAGTGTTTTCGATTTTTTAGCTCTGATCAATCCTGATCTCCACCTTGAAGAGGAATATGATGCGGGTTTAAAGATCAATTTTTTAAAATGATCTTTTGATAACTGATAGTATCCTGCATATTTTGTTTTGATATTAAAAGCAGTTAATAAATTCGGAGATGTAAGATCAATATATCTATTTTTCATTTTCGGTTTTCGACTTAATCTAATATCTTCAAATCTGAAACGGATCTGCTCGTTGCCGCGAATTTTCTTTGTCAGATTAACAGCCTTTCTTGTGTCGTCAAAAGCTAATTGCCAGAGGTCCAGTTTGTGATTGACAATGATTGAGTTGTTACCATTTACCCAGCCGACAAACCCGTAATCGGGATGTAATCCGTAATAGTCATAGTCAACATTTTGAAATGATACGGGGACATTCTCTGTGATATTAATAAGTCGGGAATCGGTAAAAATATAGATCCAATAATGACCGTTTCTCCAAAGTGCGACCTTTTTGCCATCAGGAGAAATATTAATTCTTCCGGTATAATTTTTAACAATGAGTTTTTTTTCACCTGAATGCAGATCTATCCTGTAGAGATCGTTCCTTTCCACATCCCAGTCTGAAATATAGGCTCTGTTATCAGTTCCGACCGCCCACTTATCCGTGTCCAAACTGTAAAATATCTCCTGTATCTTTTTATGGGTCAATTGGAAAATTTTTCTGTTTTTCAGATCTAATACGGCACGAAATGTTTTATTTTTTTTTCTTTTTGACTCAACCATCTGCTGTGATACAAGTTTTTTATCCTTCCAGTGCCAGACATTAACGGTAGATTCAACTTTACTTTTGTTATTATCTGTTTTATCAATAGTTTTCTTTTTTATATTAAGAAATAAGAGGTTGCAATCTTTACTCCAGATAAGTTTATTTTTTTCTCTATCTTTTTTAACCGCAAATATTCTATCGTCCTGGAAACCTTTTATATTTTTCGAGCTGATCTCGTTTACTATCGGTTTGTCCGAATTAATATTTTTAAATACAGTTATTCTTATATCTTTTGAGTCTTGATTTTTTTCTCCCCATTTATATTTAAAGGCGGCAATTGCAGTTTCATCTTTATTCCATGATAGATTTGAATAATCAAAATTCCCCGTATCCATGGCTCGTGTTGTCTGCTTCTTCAGATCATATATATAAATTCCGTTTCCTCTTTTATCACTCGTCCCGATGATATAAGCTATAAGGTTGGATCTCTTTGGAAGAAGGAATTCACTGATATTACCGATATAATATTCTTGTAAGGTTGACAGATTGACTAATAGCAGACTGCTTTTATCAAAGGAGATAAAATAATCTCCTTTTTGTGTAAATTTATAAGAAGCGTTTGATCTCCACTTTTTTGTTTCCCCTGTATTAAGGTTTTGCAGAGTTATTATTTTGTTTGCCTCTTTTTTGTCTTTTTTTTCAGCACTCTTTTTAATTTTTTTATCTGATTTTATCTTAATGGAGTAAGCGATCCAATCCGAGGTCGGTGAGAATAAAGGATTTGATCCTTTTGGAATTTGATACTCTTTTTTTGATCCTGCATTTCTGATATAGAGAACATCCGTTAATGCTCCCTTCCCATAAAGTGCTATATCTTTTTTTTTCTGCTCATCTTTTTTTGTATTATTTTTTGCAGAAGTTTTATTTTTATCTTGGGCAGGTTTTTCTGTCAGCGAATACAATACCGTATACCACATCCCGTTATCCGACAAAGTAACCTTGTTCTGCCTCCATAATTTTGCATCTTCTATAGTAATGGTCTTTTTAACGTTTCTTGTAAAGGTTAGGGTTGGAATAAGGATAAGTAAAAAAAATAGAATAAAGAGATTTTTTGAAATCTTGATCATTGTTTTCTCCTCTTTTTTGATTTTTAAATTTTACTATGGAAAATATTTTTTCTCAAATGAGAATAAGCGGCAAGAGGCAATGGAAAGGTTAAGAGAAAATGCAATACTGTGCAGGAATGTCTCTATTATTATCTTTATTAGAGATTATTTTTTTCTTTTTTTAAATAGTCTTTTATAAAATCAAGAACATTGGATTTGCCTTTAGTCAGTACACCTATATGTTGTATTCCATGTTTTTTAATTATTTGCAAAACTCTTTTTACTACTCCCCATTTAACATTCTTTTCAATTCTTAATACAATTTTGCGTCTATTTTCTTTAAAAAATTCTTTTTTTAAAATTCCCGAGATCTCTTTATTATCCCGTACCAATTTAGTCCGAACAAATATTTTTGCTTTTCCTTCTCTTTGAGTGATTTCTATTTCGAATGAATCGGAGAAAGGTGGTTGGATTTGACTGTTTTTTATTTCCGGTATATCTATTGTTCCCCCGTTCCCATCCAACACAAATATTTGTGTTTTTAAAAGTAAGATGAAGATGGTAACGATTATGATTAATGAAATGGAAAAAATATTCCAGTTTATTTCAATTCTTTTCCGAAGATTTATATGAAACACATTATAATTATAGGTAAGGTTTTATGATTTTACAAATTTCAAACTATTAGATCTAACTTGTTTACTCTCTTTTCTTATCCTTTTTGTGATTATAAAGAAAGAATTTTTTCCAGTTTTTTATATGCCTTGAGTTTTTTTTCTTTGCTTATTTTTTTGATGTTTTGAAGCTTCCATTGGACTCCCGGTAAATGTAAAAAATTACCAATTTCCAGTTTATCCCAATCAGGTTCTCCCTTTTTTACTGATAATAAAAATTCTTTCTCATTTGGATTAATATTGCTCGTTATTGTTTTTACTAATTTTTCTCTGGCAGAATATAACTGATCAATTGTAATATCCTTATTGACCATTCCTTTAAACTCATTATTATAGGGTTTACTTATATCTAATTTATTCGGGTTCAGCATTTCGGATATTGGCCGTCCGGATTGAATAAGATATATTAAAAATACTTTTTTTACTTCTTCATTAAATATATTATTTTCAAACATCATATATATATCAAACAGATCCCTCGGGTGCTGTCTATCAAATGCTGCACAAATTTTTCCTCCGAAAATATCTGAAGTTGACAGGATATGTGCTTCGGGAAAGAGATTGAAAATAGCGGCAACTTCTTTTCTGATTCTCCTTATTTCTGATTTTTTCACATTACCTCTCAATAATTCATTAGGTTCAATTTTGACTGAGACTCTGTTGCCGGAAATTATTAATTTATAGATATTAGCACTTCCACTTTTCATTAAATTTATAGTATATTCGGGGAATCGTTTTTTTACTGATTCTGCAATTTCCTTAATCAGAATATTAATCTTTTTAAAAGTACTTTCCCTTGATTCGATTGGTAAATAACAAAGATCTATATCAACTGAAAGTCTGGGAACATTAAAAATAAAAAAATTTATAGCAGTCCCACCCTTAATTGCAAACTCTTTATGTTTTCCGATCAATGGCAGAATATTAAGGAGAATCTTTACCTGATCCAGATATTTTTTTTCAAACATTGAAACTCTTTGGTATGATCAGTTCATATTGATGTAAATACCTTCCACCCTTTTCTACAGTTATCACGGAATTACCGGAATTAAGGATTTTTTTATTCATATATTTGTTCCATGGATGTTTGTAAAAATCAGAAAAGAATTTAAATATTCTCCTGCTCCTTTTTGATGCTTTTTGTAAAACCTTATTTAAGAGATCCGGATCCATACTGTCAAGTAATTCAAAAAGTTGTGCAGTCTCTTCAAAACTTTCACCTCTTCCGACAAGTTCTATCTGTTGAACTATTGCCAGTTCCTTTGATGCTATAAAAAATTCAAAATTCTTTGTATTGGGATTAACCAAGAATTCCTCATCATCCCATTTTGATGATCTAATTACTCGCAATTTTTTATTATATTTATAATTCTTTGCCCAAAGCGGCAGATATGTTTTACTATTAGTATATAAATAGATCTTCTCTTTTTCGCGATAGTATTGACGGACTCCTGCTATTTCAAGTGCAGTTTTCGCCCCCGGGTAAATATTGAGTGATAGATTGATTTGCAAAGCATGTAATATCCCTTCAATGGTTAAATCTACATTTGGAAATTTAAAAGCTCCTACTCCAAGCGATTCGATCCATCCATTGTCTTTATATTTTCTAGCCAGGAATGATGATATTCCCATTTTTTTTAATTTTTGTGTTATTACAGGGATCTCTTTATTTAGTTGCATAAGATTCTTGAGATATTGTGACCTGGTTGTACCCATGGTACAATGATACAGTTATTTTTAAAGAATTTCAACTTTTTTTAATAATATTTTTCTTCTCTCTTTTCCCCAATTCAGATGTTGTATGAAAGATATGAAGGGTTAGCCGATGAGCGGAGGTTGTTACCGATGTGGCTCCTTGCACATCGTCCTGCTGGCTCACTCGCTTAGCTCGATCGTGCTGATCCCTTTAAGCGGGATCAGTGAACTGCTGACCTTTTGATTACGAAACAAAAAGTCAATGGTTTTTTACGGTTACCAAAATCCTCAAACAGTGATGAAAATCCTCTCTATCAGTAGGTTTTAAGGATTTCCGCTAATTTTTATAAACTACTAAAAATCCCTTAATAATGATAATTTTTGACATATCATGGTCACCATTTGGTCACCACTTGGGAAAGTCGATTATATTTGTTTTACTTTTTGAATCTATTTTCAAAAGGTATTATTACATCATATAACAAACGCTTTGCAGTAACTTTCAATTGAATGGTTTTAACCGTTTGTGAAGCCAGAAGTCCATAATTACATGTATGAACCGCTTCGTCCATATCATCTTTATTTTCTATTAACTCTCTTATTCCATTTCCAGCATTCTTTATCAAAGGATATAATTTTTCGGAAATTCTGGATCTTACTGCATCTTCCCACAGATCCGGCCATTCCTTCATATGTTCTTCTTTGCTCAGCCTTGCTATCGCCAATACTCTGCCAAGATCTTTATTACTTCTTTTTATAGCTCTGCCTTCAAATAAAGAAGACATTTTGTCAGGTTTTATTTCAGGATGTTCCAGAATATTTGCAAGTACCATCATTTCCGGACGTGCATAATAAATTCCTGCCTCTGCTTTCTTTGGCTTATAATTCGAAATCCGGAGAAACCGGAAGCCACAAAGAACATAATATCCGGATGAAAGTTCAATTCTTTCCCACTGAACCCCGTCGTGATCTTCTTCAGGTTCTATAAGAAACTCAATAAACCAATCCTTCGGTCCGGGAGGGTAAAGCCGTATTAACGGTAATTCATCATTCGGTGTTTCATCAGATCCCGGTTTTGAAAAATTACCTGTTGTTTTATGCTTCCACCCGATCTCAAGTAATTTTTCAACTATTATTTTTCCTGAACCTACTGCCTCAATATGAGGAGAAAGAAGGCAGTCAACATCTTTAGTTCTTACTTGGAGATTTTTGTTATCACCAAAAAAATGGTATCCCGCAGCCAGGCTTCCTATAACAATTAAATTTTTATGAAATTTTTCAGGAACAACTTTTGCAACCTGATCAAACACATCTCCTGGTGATATATTTGTCATTTACTTTTCTCCTTCTATTAACATATGGTTAAGGAACTCTTCAGCCTGGCTCTCCAAATGTGCTTCATGAAGGTCAAGCAGACATTCCACCGGATCAGCCCATATTTCCCCGGATTTATCACTTGTGAAAAAAGGTTCTTTTCTACGAAGAAAGTGGACGGCAAGATGGACAGGATCATCGGGGTCGTTTGTTTTTTTTAGTCCGGGGTCCAGGTATTCAATGAATTCCGGATCAAATTCATTATTCCGGCTATGAATAGATATGTCCAAACGGTGACTTCCGGAAATATTTAGATCCGGAAAATAATATATTGAACCAAAAACCCCACCGATACCGATATCTCTTCTTTTCAGATCTCTTATTTTTCCCAATAATAAATCCGGTGTTCTGGGTTGTCCTGATATATCGGTAAAATTTATAGTTGAACGGACTTTATCCGACATAACTAAAAGTTTATTCCATTCATCCTTTGGGAAATGACTTAATTCGACTCTTCTGTCTGAATGTCTTTTCACATAGTTACCTAAATTTTTCAAAGCTTTTGCAATGGGAGGATAACTGCATCCGATTGCATTTTTTGCGAGCCATTCGGTTGTTAACGGTCCTTTATTATTAAATAATTGGTAGATCATCACTTTCAGCAGTTCAAAGTAGATATCTGTTGGGTTAAGACGGAACCCTTTTTTCTTTATTAATTGAGGAAGGAATCTGAAAAGTTCAGATTCGATATCAAAATTTAAATCACTCCCTAAGGTGATGAATTTCTTGTTCTCATACACAATTACGATCAGGCGATCTGCAATCTCAGGACGGATGATCTTTTTAAACTTTTCCAATTCTATTTCTATTCTTTTCTTAGTTATTTTCGGATCTGTCAAAAGAAGTATTGCTTCTTTATTACTATTTATTAATTCATATGAAATATCCAGAATAATTTTTTTTAGTGTTCTGGTTGCACTGATATTATTTTTTACCTCAATAAGAAATTTCCCAAACTGTCCGTCAGCAAATTCTCTTGTTTTTTTTCTAATCATGTATATAGTAATATCATAATTTACTTGCAAGTTCAATACTAAATTGCAAGTTTTATATTTATTTGCAAGTTTAATATTTGGGTTAGAGGAAAAAATTCACTTTTTGGTCACGACTTTAGGAAAGTCGATCACATTTGTTTCGCTTTCCGGTACTTCAAAACTGTTCACTAATTTTTGTTGTCCTTCCCCCAAAATCCTTATATATCTTTAACTATTTATTCTTTTTTTTGTTGTTATTGTTATATAAAAACACATTAAAATAATCCTTCAAATTGATTATTTGATTTGTTAGTTCCATTCTTAAATTAGATGTTTTTTCGATAATTTCCTTTATATCTTTTTCAAAAATCCTATTTTTTGTGTCCTGATTTCTTTCCATTTTATCCACTATTTCTGAAATATGAAAAGTATCTTTTTTTAATTCTGTTATAGGAACGATAACTTTAAAAATTATGAATCCTAGAATGGCTAATGCAATTGTAACTAAAACACTTGGTTTTTTATACCAAACAATATTTCTCCCTTTGTCTTTTATTTCTGCTCGATTGTTTTCAGTTTTACTCTCTCTCATAGCAGTGATATTAAAACTAAGTATTTCGTTTTTTTCATTATTTGCACCCAAGCATATCTGACCATTATATTTATCTTCCATAATTAATCTCCCGAATATTAGAAATACTTGAAAATGTATTGAATATCTGTTTTTCAAGTTTTCTCAAGATTGTAAAAAGATCTGATTTATTTACTTTCATACTCATATATTATTTTCATGTTTTGGAAAATACAACAATGTTGACAAACAAAAAATGGTCAAGTTGTGCAAAAAATTTCATATATAACTGATAAAAAATAAACTTAGATATAAGTAGTAAAATCGTTTTATATACATTCTTTTTTCTGAAAAGTATCTGTACAAAAGCATTTTAAAAAAAATTTGAAGAAAGTGTCCATACCCAAAACATATGATATCCTGATATATTAGTCGTATACGCAAAGCGACGTAAGGTGTGAGAGTTTTACTTCTTTAGTTTTTTTATTAAATCATTATCTATATTTTTTGCAGAAAAATGTTTGTTTTTTAAATTTCGATTGTATAAAAACTCAATAGATAAATAAGCATAAGAATAATCTTAAATTTATGATTAATTATAAACGGAAGTAAAACTCAAATATATATGTTTTAAATCCTTAAAATATTCGGCTCATTTTCCCTATGTGAATAATCAGATGTTCCCGAATGGTTCGGTAATGACCAACGACAATTATAATTCCGGTCTAGCGACAATTATAATTGTCGTTGGTCAGATCCATAACTAAATGATTTGTGGTTTGGGGATTCATTAATTAAGTTTGATATTAATCTACTGGGAATTATTTGTCAAAAACAATATTGTTTGATCTGCACTAAGAATATGATTACCTTTATATTGGGATTTCTGTTTACCATCACTCTGAGAAACCACTTGTTATTTACAGAAAATCACATTAATGTTAAACTGCTATTTGGGAAGAAGGACGCTTTACTTTTTGGCTACACTCATTGCCATGTTCATCAACATTTATTTCTGATATTACATTTTTTTTAGAACTATTTAACAATGTTGAGGCTACTCTGTAAACTAATTCTACATTAACCATATTCCCTAGAACTCTAAAAGAAGCAGATCTAGTATTTGGTAGTTTAATATATTTTGGAAGAGATTGTGCTCTTGCTCCTTCTTCTATAAGGAGGTATCTCATATACTTGCCAATAATAGGTATTTGAGTAGAAACTGTAACTAGTGAAGGTAAATAATCATCTCTTTTTATCCTTACACCAGACCCTCTAAATTGAATTAATTTATTATTAAAGTCTCTATTTAAACCCTTGCAATTCCATTCAAATTTTTTCCAGCTTTCTTGTTTAAAACTTTTTATTGCATTAAGTATTACAGGTTTTATAAATTTCTTGTTGTTCTTATAAAAATCTCTATTATTTTTTATATAGTTTTGTTTCCATTTTGGAGGTATACCTTTTTGTGTCTTTACATAATTTGGAAGATGATTAAAAACATCTTCAATACTATTACATAAAGCAAGAGAATACCCATAATTACCTTTGTATTTTTGCCATTCAATCAAAGAAAGATTTTGCCAATCAATATCTAATGGATATGTAGCACCAAATTCCATTGACCATAAAGGCCGATAGGGATCTAAATTTGGTGGCAAATCATTAATGAATTCCTGCCAAACATTTAAAACCTTAATTTTTTCAGGTTCCAAATCTGTTTCAATTTCACTATGATTCAAAATATTGTCAATAGAAGTATAATAACTCTCTTTATTAATCCATTCTACATTCTGAATTTCAAAAGAATTCAAACTTCCAACTATAAAAATACGTTCTCTATGTTGTGGAATATTAATATAATGTGGAGATAATATTTTTTTGTCGAAATAATAACCTAATTTCTCTAATTCTTTTGAAATATATTCCCATGTATTTCCTTCATCATGTGTTAATAAATTCCTTACATTCTCTAATATAAAATATCTTGGTTTATGATATGACAGAATTTTAAGAATTTCATCAAAGAGTTTTCCTCTTGCTTCTTGCATTCCTTTTTGATTTCCCGCTTTTGAAAAAGTTTGACAAGGAAAACCTGCACAGAGAATATCATGTGAAGGTATGTTTTTAATATCAATTTTTGTTATATCGCCATGACATTTCATCTTGAAATTTTCTTGATAAAGAACTCTTAACTCGTCACTTAATTCTGAAGCAAAAACACATTTATGTCCTAACCTATCTAAAGCTATATGAAAACCTCCAATTCCGGCAAATAGGTCAATAAATTTCAAAATTTTAGTCATCATTTATGTTTTCATTAACAAAATTAATAATTCGACTATTTAAATCTTTGTCATTAGTATTGTAATATTTCATTATTCTCCCTTTATCAAATACTATTGAATTATCAAAATCAGAATGCACTTTTTTTAATTCATCAGCTTCTAAAAAACAAACAATACTAAGTAGAGTAGTTGGTGGTTTAACGGCATATGTAATATATTCGTTCTGCCAACGCTGGCGAATAGATTTTTTCAAACGAAAATTCTTTCCAATGCATGCTTGCCCTAATATTACTAAATTACCTACATTTCTTTCATCAATGGGTTTATAAACAATAAAATCAACACCATCATCTTTAGCTTGGTTCGGCAAATTATCATATAATCCAGTATTCTCATGAATCTCTTTAGATATTTGTTTTAATCTTGTTTCTGTTAAGTTTGCTCTTCCTTCTCCAACCATGATTGATTTAGATCCATCACCTAAATAGTTTTTTACAGCATTTGCAGATATATCTTCAAATAATTCGGCAGATCCATCAGCGTTAGCATTTCCTCCCCCAGTGCTGTTTTTAAAAGATAAAAACCGATGTAAATACATTTTAACTCTGAGATTACTACTACATTTAACATTCAAAACACTACAACCATTTTCTGGACAAAGAATATCTAAATTATAAATCTTTTTAAATCTATATTGCAATTGATCTAATTTTCTCTTCCGATAACTCAATCTATCATCACCTTTTATCTCTTCATCTGTAGAAACTCCACTTAAGTAACTATCAATAATCTCTTCAAATTCAATAGAAGTATTTAGCAAAGATATACTATTTTCAATAATATCAATTTCTTCCTTACAAAACATTAGTCAACATCAACCGCTTTATTTGTTTTTTCTATTTTATCTAAAACATTAGCTTTATAAATTCCTCTTAATTCTTCTCTGCTTTCAGGTTGAGTTTTATCCCAATTTTGTTGAATATGTGTAAGAGATTTATGGATACTATTGCATGATTTTCTAATAATATTATCAAAGGAATCAGATAATAGAAGAGCAGCCTCTTTATCTTCACCTTCTTCAAAAGCCTTAGTAGATACAGGATTTTTTAAAATAGGCTTAAGATACTCATTTATTTGCCTACTCTCTTTAATCGGTGGGTTTTCCGAAAATACCCAATTAATAAGCCTTATAGTCTCTTTTTCTTTGCTTTCAGGAATAATACTCTCATAATCTTCTGGATTTAATCTGCTATAGCTTTCTATCCCAATATACTTTGCAATTGATGTACGACCAGATTTTCCAAGTGCAACCTCAAGAAGAGAAAATTTATTATCAATTGATGCTCTTATTGATCTATCATCCTCAATTAACTTTTGCATATATTGATAAATACAATATTTGTAAAAATGACTTAAAACATCAGATTTTTTATTATTTGTTTCTTCAACAAATTTGTCAATAGCATGACTTACTAATTTGTTTTCAGATTTAGATTTCTCAATTAAAATTTGATTATAAACATATTTAGATTGAGCAAGCGGCTCCCACCTTATTACACCTCCAAGATGCCTTACACCCAAATAAGCATTCACACTATCTCTATTTTCAGCAATAACACAAGGAATTTTTTTTAATTTGTCTATCAACTCATCACTAGCTTTAAAATCGTCTCTCCTTCCTAAAGATACAGCTTTATTTCGATATTCCTCTTCGCAAAGAATTTTGATGGTTGTTAATCTTCTATTTCCCTCCACAACAATATATTTGTCTGTACCATCATTAGTTGGAATCACAACCATAGGCTCAACTGGGAAATACCCATTTTTTAGAATTGAATCCTTAAGGTCATTTATTCCAAAGTTTTTATAAATAAATTCAGCAAGATTTAATTGAGTTATATCATCTGAAATTGTTTGATGAATTCGAGGATTTTTTTTGTCTAATAATAAATTATCTAAACGAATCAATTTAATTTTTTCCATAATTTCTCCATAGAAATATTGAAAAACAAGTAATCATATTTAAATATACTGAATAAATTAAGTTTATCAGTATGTTCCCTTTTGCATTTCCAAGTATAAGGAAATAAGGAAATTTGTTTTCTTAAAAAAAAGATTAGCAAGATCATTCATCCCCCTATGATCTTAATTTACATTATCACAGCAACATCAATTTTTCAAGTTTTTTCACCATTGTCATGTTGTATTATTTATCAGTTCGGAAATTCAACCAATAACCAATTGATCTTTTAAAAAACTAAGAAACTCAACTAAATCTAAATTTTTTTTTAAACCTTTTAAGATACTGCAATAACATTTAATTCAATAAATAGCTAATCAGCATTTCTATAAAAGTGTTGGATTTAAATAGTGTTCTATTCATCACAAGACTTTTATGGGAAAAATAGTTTAAAGTACAAAGTTAGATAGGGTTTAAAATTTACACTATAGTCACCATTTGGTCACCTTTTGATATTTGTCGGGTTTTGTGAATTTGGGTGATTTTTAAAAGTTATTGTATATAGGGAGTAAAGGGTTAGCCGATGAGCGGAGTCGAACCGCTGACCTTTTGATTACGAATCAAATGCTCTACCAACTGAGCTACATCGGCGAAAGTAGATTTTATCAAAAAAGTGAAGTTATGTCTATTGAAGCCGTAATCAAAAGGTCAATGTTTTGATTACGAATTGGGCCTCCATTTCCTCAAAAAAAACTGCAATTATCATTATCATTGCACTTGCTTCGTTATACTCACCTGTTGTCATTCGATGTATCCGGATATATCTCAATCCACCATTCTCGTATGCCTTGCAATCACAAAGATCCTGATAATTTCGTTTATTTTTTTTTCGGAAAAGGCGACCTGATGCTCTACCAACTGAGCTACATCGGCGAAGGTAGATTTTATCAAAAAAGTGAAGTTATGTCTATTTGAGGGAGAGCT
>Ga0256845_1001567_pt1 | contig 18023 bp, 16 predicted proteins | sample RiftiametaG_FD_189101 | JGI IMG/M metagenome (GOLD analysis project Ga0256845, IMG submission 189101) | Tube worm associated microbial communities from hydrothermal vent at the East Pacific Rise, Pacific Ocean - Riftia | ecosystem: Host-associated > Annelida > Integument > Unclassified ...
GAAGCATACTGTGGCGTTCTGCTCAAGTATGCTGGGATTTTCATACACTACTGCGCATGAAAGATGTTATTGTTCAAGTAGATGCTGAATGTGGCAACTCTTCACGTCCTTATATGAAATATCCAGAAGATTCTTCTGCCCTTGACAATTCAGATAAAATGAACAACCAGGGGCTGGAAAAACAGGAGATTGCCGGTTCATTCTATCGAACAAGGATACAACTCCTCTCCACTGATCTTCGAGATGTACCTGATGGTTTTCGCCTTATGCCGGGAATGAAGGTACGCGCAGAGGTTAAAGTGGGTAAACGCTCTGTTATCACCTATTTCCTCTATCCCATTATTCGCGCATTTGATGAAAGCCTCCGCGAACCCTGATATTTCCCATATGAATTCAAAAAAGAGAAATTTTATGCCTTATCTGCAAAAAGTTACCTGTAAACATCAACAATCGTCTGTTTCATTACTCCTCAACTGGTTTTTATTGGGCGCACTTTTTCTTCTTTCCGGTTGCGGTTCATTAACAGGTATTCCGAGCCATGGTGGAGGCAAACGCTTTGCAGTAGAACAGGAGATGGTGGCAGCAACAACCAGGGCAACAATTAAAAGCATTGACCTTACGACAATACGTGGAAAAAAAGTAAATCTCTTTGTAAATGCCATAGGTGATTCCGGTGCCGGTAATATAATAGGTGGACGATTTTCTCTTGTATCCCAAATACGTGGAGATTACCTCCAATCTCCTGTAACCAATGAAAAATCTATTTTTAAGAGATACACTTCAACTACCACTACTTCTTCAACTACCAATGGAGATTCAACAACAGACACTGACAACGGTTCCAGCTCCAGTGACTCCTCTTCTTCAACATCCGGTACAAGTTCTACCAGCACGCTTCTAGGCTATCCTGAAGAGAAACAGACATGGCAGGAAGGATCTGGCGGAGAGATTCAGGTAGGCATACAATATAAAGGGCTTGGAGCATATAAAAATTCAGAAGAAATATCTTCCGATGACCTGCAATACCTTTCTGGATTACTGGAAACTTACCTTTTTCTTTCAGGTGTGCACATAGTGCCACCTTCTGAAGCGGACATCGATGTGTATGTAACAGTAGACGTTTTTGGTACTGTCCGTACCAGAGTGGAATGGTTTATAGCCAATAACGAAATATTGCGGGCAAAAACCGCGCTTGAGGTCATGGCTGTTGATCACATGGATGGCACCCTGATTATGCCGCCCCAGTCCGCCAGCACAGAAGCCGTATATAATGAACAGTATATCCTTTGGGCCGGGCCGGTTCTTGTCACCAAATTCCTGAAAAAAGCTGAACCTCTTCTGGTCGACTTTACCGATCTTAAAAATGATAACACAACAACCGATTATCACGATCAGGATGGAACCATTTCATATCCTTTTAAACATCAGATTGAAAACTGGAAAAAGGAACAAAAAGAAAAGATCAAAGTTACGGCAGGCAAAAGCGCACAGCCTGACCATAGGGATAAATAGTCTATTTCACGATAAATCCGTCAGTAACTCAAGATTTTCGCCACACCTTCACTTTACATTTTAAATCCTTTACGCTACCATGGGTTCGATTAATTCACTGAGCGTGATTATACATTTGATGTATGGAGAAACTATATGAAACTGAGCAGTCGTTTTACTTTTATAATTAACTTTTTAATAGCTGTTTTCCTCCTTCTCACGGGAGCAACAGCAGCATATTGCGGTAATGCGCCTATTCACATTGAAGCTAACCGCATGACCTCAGTTGAAAAATCAAACTCTGTGATATTTACAGGTGATGTTGACGCCAAACAGGGAGATATACGCATTCGTTCTGATAAAATGACAGTCTACTACACCAGTAAAGATCAAAAAGTGGAAAAGGGTGAAAAAAACCCCACCCAACAGGTAGAGAAGCTGATCTGTATCGGCAATGTGGAAATTACCCGGTCGGAGTGGCTGGGAACTGCTAAAAAAATGATCTATCTTGCCAGAAAAAGGCAGGTTATACTTACCGAAAACGCAAAAGCATGGCAGGGACAAAACATGGTGAGTGGCGATAAAATTATTTACTATCTTGATGAAGGACGATCCGAGGTTATTGGCGGTACTTCAACAACAGTTGGTAAAAATGAATCAGGTGAAAAAAAACCTTCACGGGTAAATATGACCATTCTTCAAAATTAATGGCCTCGTAACATTCCACAAGTACGCACCCTGAAAGGCCGGATACAAACTCCGCTTCCGAAAGGGTAAAAATCATTTTAATTAAATAAAACTCACACTTCTTGTTTTTTAAAACAGTTTCTATGAAGTAAGGTACCAAATGTCATTACTGGAAACACGAAATATAGTCAAACGCTACGGTCATAGAACTGTAGTAGACGGAGTCAGCCTGCAGGTACAGACCGGTGTTGTTGTAGGGCTTTTAGGCCCAAACGGAGCTGGGAAAACGACAACATTCTACTGCATAGCAGGATTCATCCGACCGGATAAAGGTAATGTCATTTTTGCAGGTGAAATGATCACTAATCTGGCTATTCATAAGCGAGCCTTGAGAGGCATTGCCTACCTTGCACAGGAGCCTTCTGTCTTTAAAAAATTGACAGTCGAAGAAAATGTGCGTATCATCTTGGAACCACTGGGACTTTCCAAACGTGAAATCAATTACCGTATAGATGAACTGATGGCAGAACTGGGTATTGAATACCTTAGACACAATAAGGGTCACGCCCTGTCTGGTGGGGAGCGGCGAAGGGTTGAGATCATGCGTGCCCTGTCAACCCGGCCAAAATTTATCCTTCTAGATGAACCTTTTGCCGGTATCGACCCTTTAGCCGTCAACGACCTGCAAAAACTCATTTTCAACCTCAAAGAGAAAGGGTTGGGCATCCTTATTTCAGACCACAATGTAAGAGAGACTTTGCAGGTTTGTGATTTTGCCTATATTATGAATGCAGGTCAAGTGCTCACAAGCGGTGTTGCCGATGATATTATTGAGAGTGAAGTTGCTCGCAAAATGTATCTAGGCGAAAACTTCCACATGTAGTTTTTAACGTTATATGGCCCTCGAACTTAGACAACAACTTAAACTTACACAAAAACTGGTTATGACGCAGCAGCTGCGCCAGGCCATTAAGCTGCTCCAACTTAACAGGCTCGAACTCTCTGACGCCCTGCAGGCCGAGATGGAACAAAACCCTGCACTGGAAGAAGACATCTCCTCCCCGGATACCAATGAAAACCTGCTCTCCCTCACTTCAACCACTGAAAAAACCGGCCCCGCTGCAGAGCAAGAAGTAACGGAAACAGTCAAAATGACGGATAGTCTCGGTGAGGTCAACTGGGAAGACTATACAAACAATTTTGACAGTAATTTTTCTTTTGCCCACGAGACTCCACCCGCAGATGCACCTTCACAATTTGAATTTATCTCTGAAAAACCGGGACTCCTTGCATACCTGCAATGGCAACTTGCCCACTGCGAGCTCCAGGAGGGAGAATGGGAAATAGCCCTTTTCTTCATTGGTAATCTCAACAGATACGGCTTTCTCGAAGTTACCCTCGAAGGAGTCATGGAAGAAACCGGTTGTGCAATGGACGATGCCGAATATATCCTGGAAGTCATTCAGGATCTTGACCCGCCAGGCATCGGTGCAAGAGATGTCGGAGAATCTCTCTATCTCCAGCTCGAACGTCTGGGAAAAGGCAATACTCTTGCCGCCGAGATAGTGAGTAATCATATGTCGCTCCTGCAAACCCGTAACTACAAAGCCTTGGCAAGAGCCACCGGTCGCAAAAAACCCGAACTTGAGCGGGCAATTAAATATATCATTGCCGAACTCACCCCTTTTCCTGGCCTGCCGTACGCTACAGAAGAGACCAACTACATTGTCCCTGATGTCTACGTACGAAAGATTGAGGGAGAATATATCATTCGTCTCAATGATGACGACCTTCCCCGCCTCAAACTTTCCTCCCTCTATCAGGATCTGTTGCAAAGCAATAAGGATATGGAGAAAGAATCCCGCCACTACATCAACGACAAACTAAAAAATGCCGACTGGTTTATTAAATCTCTCTACCAGCGTCAACGCACCATCTATAAGGTTATGGAGTCCATTCTCCGTTTTCAGTATGACTTTTTTGAACGGGGCCCACAATTCCTTAAACCACTCATCTTAAAAGACGTTGCCGACGATATTGAAATGCACGAATCCACCGTCAGTCGCGTTACGTCCAATAAATATGCCCATACCCCCCAGGGAATTTATGAGCTGAAATATTTTTTCTCCACAGCGATACCAAGACAGGGTGGAGAGGCCCTCGCGGCAGAGTCCATCAAGACGCGCATCAGAAAAATGATTCAGGAAGAAGCCAAAAGTTCCCCGCTCAGTGACAATGATATTTCGTTAAAACTTGCTGAAATAAACATTAAAATTGCCAGGCGAACTGTTGCTAAATACAGAGAACAGTTGAAAATATTGCCCGTCAAACATCGTCGCCACCAAAAATAATCCGCTATGAGCCTTCTGGAACGTGTCTTTTATTTTCACAGAAAAGTGCTCGCCAAAACGTATCCCAACTCACGAACAGTGGCCAGGGAATTTGAAGTTTCAGTCGCCACTGCCAAAAGAGATATCAATTACCTCCGTGACCGGCTCCTTGCACCGCTCTTCTGGGATTCCAGACTAAACGGCTACTACTACGGAGAAGAAGGTTTCAGCCTGCCTTTTGAAAACAGCCCCAGAATTGTCTTTCTTCTTGCCATGCTCAATAAACTCGCCGAGGAAGCAGGATTAAAAAAACTACCGGAAGTAGGCCTACTCGAAAATCGTCTGGCAACAATACTCTCCCCGGACTATGAAACGCTTATCGATTCTCTCCACTGTGAATGGATTGAAATAGAATCCATTGATCACCAAATATTTTCGTCCATTATTGAAGCAGTTGTCAGAAAGAAAATCATCTGCCTTGAGTATAGATCCTCTAAAGGCAAAATCAGTTCAAGAAACGTTGCGCCACACCAGATAATCAACTACCAGGGAAGATGGTATTTGCGTGCTTTTTGCTCTCTTCGTGAAGATACGCGTCTTTTCCATATTGGACGAATCAACAGTGCAGAGCTCACTGAAGATTCAGTTCCACCTGAAACAGATGAACCGGATCAGCTGAGTCAATCATTTGGAATTTTTAAAGGCAAGCCCCGCTACCTGGCAAAAATCCTTTTCACTTCAACCGCCGCCGAACTTGTCCGCAATCAATATTGGCACAAAGATCAACGGATGCTTACTGTCGAAGAAGGCGTTGAATTACAGTTACCGGTCAGCGATGATCGGGAAATCGTAATGAAAATTCTTCAGTATGGCGCAATGGCCCGGCCCCTGTCACCACCAGAACTTGTTAAACGGGTGCAAAATGAAATTGACGCCATGGTTAAATTATACTTAACCGACGAAGAATCGTAATTAAAAGTAAAAATGACTGAGAAAATATGATATTGTTGGACACTCAACACGAGAATCAATAAAGAAATACCTTGTAGGTGACAACTATTTTTCTACTATATTTAGGGGGATGAAAACAATGAAGTATGCTTTTATCGTTTTAATCGCGGTCTATCTGGTTGCCTATGGCTGCAGCCCGGACAAATCAGATGAAAACTCAACTGGTCACGAAAAATCAGCCACAACCAGTGTCGAGCAGCAACACCAGGAACCAGCCGCTGAAGTAGAAGCCGTTGTTCCAGAAGCTGCTGAACAAGTCGAAGAAACAGCACAAACTGTTGTCGAAGAACAAAAGATCACAGAACCAGCTCCCATCAATGAAACGACCGAAAACGAATCAGCCGAGCAGCCAGAAGAGGTTGCAGCGACTCCGACAAATACTGATGAACAACAGGCAACCACACTGCCCTGCGGACGCACTGTGACCGATGAGGACACGGCCAAGCAGACACCACCACCCTGTGCACAGGCCCTTGCCCGAACCTCCGGGACAGCCGATGAACAACCAGCACCAGATGTATCTGCGGCTCTACAGGAAATGGTGGACGCCACCAACGATATGGTTATGGTAACAAGACAGCTTGTCATTGCTACCCAGGCTATGATCGATGCCACCCAAAATGCGGCTCCCGAGACCGCTGAAGAACAGCCACAGGAATAATTCTCTTAGCAAAAGGGCCCGTCCTTTTCTTGGAAAAACGGGCTCTTTGTGGTCTTATTTTATGGAGTCAATCATGTTCTCACTCCCCTCCCGTTACATTCCCGGCTCCCTGCTTATCCCCGTACTCACAATCAGCCTGTTCCTCACATCCTGCACTGGCCTTCTGACTGATACGGTCATTAAACCAGCTATTGGCAACCTTCAGCAACAGACAGACATCAATCTTGTCTGCGAAGGTGCACCGGCATACCTCCTTATGCTTGACAGTATGCTTGCCAATACTCCCGGCAACAAAGATCTTCTGCTTACTGCAACCCAATCTTTCAGCGCTTATGCTGAGGCGCTTACCGAATGCGGTGGCTCCAGTGAGAGAATAGAGGCAATTACAGATAAAGCTCATCTCTACGGGAAAAAACTGCTGAACCACTCTCTTCCACTTAACACCAGTCAAAACAGTGAGATTTTTGATCGCAAGCTCGCAACACTCGGTAAATGCGATATCGAAAAGGTATTCTGGGGCACCTTCGGCTGGATAACCTGGGTCAGAAGTCAGAAAGGATCACCCGGCTCCATCGCCGATCTTGTTATCATCGAAAAAATTATGGCCAGACTGTTGAAGATTGATGAATCTTTTCAGAACGGCTCAATCCATCTCTTTTTCGGCGGATATTATGCTGCTAAACCGGCAATACTCGGCGGTAGGATGGATCTCAGCAAAATACATTTTGAAAAAGCCCTTGCCCTTGGTCATCGCAAACTCCTCGTAACCCAGGTTACCTATGCGGAAACATATGCCAGAATGACCATGGATAAAGAATTGCATGATAATTTACTCAAAGAAGTGCTTGCCTTTCCTCTTGCCGATGCGCCGGAATCCGCGCTCGTCAACCGGATCGCAAAAAACAGAGCACAGAAATTACTCGATGAAAATTATTTTGGAGAATAATCTTCAGCCAAAAGGAAACATTATGCAACGTGTCGTATTTTTAACCATCGCCTCATTTATGCTGTTGTTTTCCTGGAACCTCCCGGCTCATGCAGCCAAATATCTTTTCAAAATCGCCAGCCTTGCCCCAACCGGTTCTGTCTGGATTGAGCAGTTTGAAAGTTTTGGCAAAGAAGTTGCCGAAAAGACCGGCGGCGAAGTTGCCTTTCGGATCTATGCCGGCGGCGTGATGGGGGATGATCAAACCATGTACCGCAAAATGCGGATTCGGCAACTGCATGGCGGTGGGTTCACCATGACCGGTATTTCCGCCGTCGTTCCCGACTTTAGAGTAATGGCCATACCCTTTTTCTTTGAAACCTATAAGGAAGTGGATTATGTCAAAAACGGATTGATTCCTACCTTTAAAAAACGCTTTCGGGATAAGGGACTGGAGTTCATTGCCATAACCGAGGTCGGCTTTGTATACGCCATGTCCACAAAGCCAATAGCCTCATTTGATGACCTGAGAAAATCAACGAACTGGAGTCCAACTGGAGACCCTATCTCGGAAACCTATCTGGTTTCACTTGGTATCACACCGGTGCAACTCTCCATACCGGATGTTCTCTCTTCCCTACAAAGCGGGCTTATCGACACGGCATACAATTCCCTTTACGGATCAATTATTATGCAGTGGTTCACCAAGGCCAAATATCTGGTTGATCCACCTTATGGCTACGCCTATGGTGCATTTGTTCTGGATAGCAAGGCTTTTGCCAAACTCCCCGAAAAATATCAGCAGATAATTCATAGTGCTGCAAAAAATCACTTTGCAATTCTTCTTAAAAACACGAGGAAATCAAATTTTGATTCCCGTAAAGTGCTGGAAGAACATGGTGCTGAATTTCTTCAGGCCGACCCCCAAACACTTGCAATACTAAGAGAAAAACGTGATCTGACAATCAGCAAGCTAATACCTGGGTCATTTTCGCAGGATATCTACGACAAGGAGAAGACGTTGCTCGAGGAGTACCGAAAGAGCAAAGCCGGAGGAAAAACCAATTGAGCACAAGTTCAACGCCACAGCACGAAAACAATGTACTGAGTTTTTTTGATAAAAGTGAAGAAATCACACTCTGTCTGCTATTGGCCACAATGATCCTCATTGCCTGTCTGCAGATTGTTCTACGAACATTTTTTGCAAGCGGTCTTCTCTGGGCCGATGCTCTGCTTCGTTATCTCGTGCTCTGGTGCGGACTGATCGGCGCAGTTGCCGCCACCGGGCAAGGAAAACACATTGCCCTTGATATTTTTGGTAAACGAATTCCAACAACACTTAAACCCTGGCTCACACTTCTCACCTATCTCTTTTGCGTCGCTACCGGAGCAGGACTCACCTGGGCGGCCTGTCGCTTTCTCGCCGGTGAAATAGAATTTGGTGGTAATGGGCCTCTCTCTCTGCCGCTCTGGTTCTGGAACGCAATTTTCCCCCTGGCCTTTGGCCTGATCACGTTAAAATACCTTATCCTGCTTGTGTTCCATATTCGCACTTTTTTCACACCAGTCCCGGTGGAGAACTGAAACCGACCATGACTCTACTGAAAATACTCACTTTTATCCTGGCTCTGTCAAGAGCCCCACTTTTTCTAATTATCAGCGCCCTTGCCCTGCTCTCATTCTCCTCTGCCGATATTGATATTTCTGTTGTCATCATTGAGATGTCCAGACTTGCCGATACGCCCCTGCTGGTTTCTCTGCCACTCTTTATCTTTGCGGGAATCCTGCTCTCTGAAAGTAAGGCACCTTCTCGAATGCTGCGATTCTCCCAGGTTTTTCTCGGCTGGCTGCCGGGCGGTCTTGCAGTAATAACGCTACTGGTCTGTGCTGTTTTTACCGCCTTTACCGGCGCATCCGGAGTGACCATCTTTGCGCTTGGCGGCCTGCTGCTTCCCGCTCTATTGGAAGATGGCTACCAGGAGCGCTTTTCCATGGGGTTAATTACCTCGTCGGGGAGTCTTGGCCTACTTTTCCCCCCCAGCCTGCCACTTATACTATATGGCGTTATAGCGGAAACACGCATTGATCATCTTTTTCTCGCAGGAATCCTGCCGGGCCTTTTAATGCTGAGCCTGCTCATGGGCTACTCTATGTCTAAAAGGCCCAGAAGATCCGTAAAAAAAACCTACAGCGCACACGAAAGAGTGCAGGGATTACGGGAAATAGCATGGGAACTCCCTTTACCCATCCTCCTTTTAGGAGGTATCTACGGCGGTATCTTCGTACCAAGCGAAGCAGCCGCAGTCACCGCGTTCTATGTAATTGTGGTGGAAGTATTTATATATAAAGATATTTCTCTTAAACAACTGCCGGGTATCATGAGCAAGTCTATGGTGCTTTTTGGTGGCATACTTGTGATCCTTGCCGCCTCCATGGCTTCAACCAACTATCTAATCGATCAGCAGGTTCCCAGTCGATTATTTGATTTTATTCAAACCTATATCGACTCCAAATATACCTTTTTGCTGTTACTCAATATCTTTTTGCTCATCGTTGGTGCAATGCTCGATATCTTCTCCGCCCTGGTGTTGATCGTCCCCCTGATACTGCCCATTGCCAGAGGGTTCGGCGTAGATCCCATTCATCTCGGCATTATCTTCCTTACCAACCTGCAAATCGGCTACTGCACACCTCCAGTTGGCCTGAACCTGTTTCTCGCCTCCTACCGCTTTGAAAAACCGATTGCGGAACTCTATCGTTCCACCCTGCCCTTTCTCGGTATCCTCTTTGTTACCCTTATTGTCATTACCTACTTCCCATGGCTCAGCTCTGTCCTTATCCAATTTTTAGGATAAAGGACACCCACAAAATTCTATCACTAATATCTTGCTAAAACTCCGTACAATTCTTATTCTCTATTAATTATATGCCACATTGTGGCACCAGGGTGTTTGAAATGTAACATTTTGAAGGCCTTGGCACAAATTATGAGGAGGAACTTCAAATGGTGGAAGCAACAAAAACAAAAGAAACAAAAGCGCGCAAGGTAGCAAATCCCCAGGAAGCCACTATTGAGCCGGCCACTCAACAGATGATGGCCCGGGCAAAAGAACTCGATATCGAAACTATTTTTGACAGAGCCATAACCATGAAACCCTGTGCTATAGGCCTGCAGGGCATCTGTTGTAAAAACTGTGCCATGGGGCCGTGCCGACTGCCCCTGCCCAAAGGAGGCATTCAGGGTGAAGACACAAGAAAAGGGCTCTGTGGAGCAACTGCAAACACCATTGCCGCTCGCAACTGGGTACGAATGATTGCAGGCGGTGCCGCTGCCCACTCCGACCACGGCCGCGGGGTTGCCGAGACCTTTCTTGCTGCAGCCAGGAAACAGGCAAAAGATTATCAAGTTAAAGATCCCGCGCGACTCATTCAAATTGCTCCATATTTTGATGTTGCAACAACTGTCAAAGAAGATGGTGTTACCAAAGACAGGAACATTGACGAAATAGCCCTTGAGGTTGCAGAAAAAGCTGTACGTGAATGGGGCAAACCCGAACTCACGGTAAATTATATCAAAAGGGCGCCAAAACCTCTGCAGGAGAAATGGAAAAAGCAGGGCGTCATTCCGCGAAACGTGGATAGAGAGATTGTCGAATGTATGCACAGGACACTTATGGGCGTTGATCAGGACTACAAAAACCTGATGAAACAGGGCACCCGAACGGCTCTTGCCGACGGTTGGTGCGGATCCATGATCGGCACTGACCTTCAGGATGTTATGTTTGGCAGCCCTTCTCCCATCCAGGCTGAGTCCAATCTTGGCGTTATGAAAGAAGATCACGTCAATATAATCGTTCATGGCCACGAGCCACTTCTTTCAGAGATGATTATCGCTGCGGCCCAGTCCCAGGAAATGATCGATTATGCCGCGGAAAAAGGTGCAAAAGGTATCCAGCTGGCAGGGATCTGCTGTACCGCAAACGAGATGCTCCAGCGCCATGGCGTGCCACCGGCAGGAAACTTTCTGCAGCAGGAATTCGCCATTATCACCGGTGCCTGTGAAGCGATGGTAGTGGATGTACAGTGTATTATGCAGAATCTTGCCAATGTGGCAAAGTGTTTTCACACAAAGTTGATCACAACCCATAAAATTGCAAAGATGGAGCAGGACAACGTCATCCACATTGAGTTCAATGAACACTACGCAAGTGAAGATGCCAGAAGAATCGTGAAAATGGCGATTGATAACTATGAAAATCGTGGCGCCGAGGTCATGATCCCAAGACATAAGGGAACCCAGATTGCCGGATTTGGCGTTGAGTCCATTCAGTATCATCTTGGCGGTTCTTTTCGGGGAAGCTATTATACGTTAAACGATAATATCATCAATGGTCGTATTCGTGGAGTTGCAGGAGTTGTCGGTTGTAATAATGCCAGAACAAAGCATAATGAGGAGCATATTGTACTCATAAAAGAGCTCCTCAAAAATGATGTTCTCGTACTGGTTACCGGTTGCAGTGCGATAGCCGCAGGAACTCATGGTCTACTCACACCCGAAGCGGCCGCGGTCTACTGTGGGCCGGGACTGGCTGAAGTATGCGAAACAGTAGGTATCCCGCCCGTGCTTCACCTTGGCTCCTGTGTTGATAACAGCCGTATTCTTCTTGCCGCAACAGAGATGGTCAATGCGGGAGGGCTCGGTGATGATCTTTCAGATTTGCCCGTTGCCGGCAGTGCACCGGAATGGATGAGCGAAAAGGCGATAGCCATTGGCCAATATTTTGTAGCATCAGGTGTCTATACCGTCTTTGGATATCATCTGCCCATTGAAGGGGCACCTGTATTTAAAGATCATCTCTACAAGGATATGGAAGAGATGTACGGTGGTATGTGGGACTGTGAAGCCGATCCGATAAAGCATGCCCATTTGATGATTGCCCATATCGATAAAAAACGCAAAGAGCTCGGGATTGATAAGGCCCGTGACAGAGTCCTTATGGATATGGCTGACCGGCAGGCCCTTGGTATGGAATAACCAGTCCTCTATCATTTGAGACAACCACAACTCCCTGGTTTTTTCAGGCTCGAAAAATTTGTTATGGATCAGGCGGTCAGTTACCTGAGAATTGTATCCCTTGGCACCTGTTTTGCCGCAATGAATCCTGTACTCAGTGCGGTCTATATTGGTCATGGCAACTCCAGAACGCCATTTCTGATCAATTCACTGGGCCTTGTTGTTAACATAATATTTGATCCTATTTTTTGATCTTCGGGCTCTTTTACCTGCCCGAATTAGGTGCAAAAGGTGCTGCAGTTGCAACAGTAATTGCCAATACGATTGTATTTAGATTGTATGGTTGACACCCGTAAGATTTTAAGAGTCTGTCAACCATAAAATCTTACCGTTAACACAATTTCCGGGTATAATAATATCAAGGTGTTACGTGTGTTAACCATATCAATACCTTACTCCGCAAAAGCTGTAACAAAAAACAAGAAATTAAGTGGAGTATTTAACCGGGAAAATAAGTATATACCTCCAAGGTACTTACTTGCGGTTTACCGCGTTAGGGTTTTTCTTATTGGGTTAAAGGGAAATAAATCACCTCTTGGTAGTATCAGACTCCTTGCCCGGCCCATTACGTCGATAGTCAAAAAAATACTGCGGATCGGATTGCCTGTTTCCGCAAGCTATGTGGCATTTGTTTTCTACGGTTCTGAGATCTTTTCCCTTTTTTCAACAGAACCGGAAATGATTGCAACAGGAGCCCTCTATCTGAAAATTTTTGCTGTATCCCAGGTCTTTATGTGTATTGAAATTACCTCGACAGGAGGATTTTATGGCTTAGGTAAAACAAAACCTCCTGCATTTATCAGTATAGTTTTTACCGGCCTTAAAATTCCTGCGGCTTTACTTGTTGTTGCTTTGACGACATACACCTATGATGGTGTATGGTGGTGCGTTAGTATCAGCAGCGTATTTAAAGGGATAATTGTTATGGTTATGTATGTTTTTACGCTTAAAAAGCTGTAACCATTGAGAAGCACTCTGAACAGTTACGCTCCTTGCTTTTTCTTGTTTTTATCACAGGTTTTATGGGGTAAGATACCGAGTAAACAAATTAATATAGAGCCAGAAAGGAGGGTACATGTCATTACCGGAATGGCAGCGGAAACTGCCTCAGGATAAAATCGTTACTCCCCAGAGAGCCTTAGCATCTATCAATAACGGGTGCCGTGTTTTTCTTGGCACTGGATGTGGTGAACCTCAATATCTGCTCCACGCTATGGTGGCAGACAGGGGTACTCAGGACATCATGATTTATCAGATGCTCTCCCATACTCTTGCGCAATATGTAGATGATCCAGAGTTTGTAAACCGTTTTTCCCTGAAGTTGTTTTTTATCAGTGAGTCCATGCGTAAAGCAGCTTTTGAAGGGAAAATCGACTATCTTCCCACCTATCTTTCCCAAATCCCCAAGTTGTTTGAGAGTAATCGCATTGGTCTGGACGTTGCTCTGATTCAGGTCAGTCCACCAGATCAGTTTGGCTATTGCAGCCTTGGGGTTTCTGTTGATATCACCCGTTCTGCCGTGGAAAATGCCGGTTTGGTTATTGCCCAGGTTAATCCATGTATGCCTCGAGCCTGGGGTGACAGTCTGGTACATATGGATACTATCGATTATTTAGTCCCCTATGAAGAGCCACTGGTAACGTATCAGCCAAATATTCTTGGAGACAATGTCACCCGGCGCATTGGTCATTTCATCTCCCAGCTGATAAGGGACGGAGATACCCTCCAGATCGGTTTTGGTACACTGCCCAACGCTATCCTGAAGTATTTGATGGGGAAGAAAGATCTGGGCCTTCATACCCAGCTTATTACGGATGCCATGCTGCCTCTTTTTGAACAGCAGGTAATTACAAATAGACTGAAAACTCTGTTGCCTCGACGAGTTGTGGCCTCACTTTGTATGGGAACGGAGAAACTCTATAGCTATATTGATGACAATCCGTTTTTTGATTTTCGCTCATCGGAATTTGTCAGTGATCCTCTGGTGATTGCAAGAAACGACAATCTGGTTTCGATAAGTTCCGCTCTCGAGGTTGATCTGACCGGCCAGGTATGCTCGGATTCACTGGGGTATCGTTTTTACAGTGGTATCGGGGATCAGGTTGATTTCTTGCGGGGTGCGTCTATGTCTAAAGGTGGATTTTCCATTGTCGCCCTGCCCTCAACCGCCCATAATGGTGAAATTTCACGAATTGTTTCCCATCTCTCCGAGGGAGCGGGTGTGGCCACAACCAGAGGTGATGTGGATTTTGTGGTTACCGAATACGGGTATGCTGAACTGCAGGGAAAAGGTATTTATCAGAGAGTTATGGAGTTGGCCCAGATTGCCCATCCTAAATTTCGTGCACAGTTGATCGAGGAGGCTAAGAAACATCATTATATTTTTGCCGATCAATTACCGCCACCGGAAAAAGATCTGATCTTTCTGGAAAAATATAACTGGCGGGTGAGTTTGAAAAATGGTCAGACAACATTCGTACGTCCTCTGTATCCTTCCGACGAATTTGAGTATCGAAATTTTTTCTACTCACTCAAAGAAGAGACCATATACCGGCGTTTTTTCTACAGGATGAAACTTTTTTCCCATGAAGTTGTTCAGCAGCAGTGGGCTGAAGTCGATTACCATGACAATATGTCCCTTGTAGGCCGGGTGCAAAAAGGTGGACATTATGAGATAATGGCCATCGGCTCCTATGCCCAGGAAGAGGAGGGGTTTGCCGAAGTAGCCTTTGTAGTACACGATAATTATCAGGGGCAGGGTGTGGCCAGTCATATGCTGGAGTTTCTGGAACAGATCGCAAAAGAGAATAAATTTATAGGTTTTGTGGCCACTGTTCTGGATGAAAACCGAGCGATGCTGGGCGTTTTTAAAAAGCGCTATCCGCACGCGGAAATCAGCACCGATATCAGTGGCGGTCTTTTTATCAGGATGCCTTTTATCAACGATTAGGGCTGCCTGGTTTCAAATGAAGCCCTTCTCACTTATGGCGGTTTCCCGGAACCGTTTTTGAGTCAATCTGAATGTGACTGGAAACGATGGCAGAGGGAACGAATTTCCAGGGTAATTCATGAAGATCTGATCTCTTTAGAGCATGTTAAAGATGTGGGGCAACTGGATTTACTCACCCTTTTACTTCAAGAAGAGGTGGCATCTCTACTTTCCATCAATTTCCTGCGACAGGATTTATCCGCATCCCATGAAGCGGTTGATCGCTGGATATGGATTCTGGAAAACCTGTACTGCTGTTTCTGGATTCGTCCTTTTGGTGCAAAAAAAATAAAATCATGAGAAAAGACAGGAAGCTTTATCTTTGGGATTGGTCTCTATGTAAAAACTCTGATAGTCGGTTTGAGAATATGGTTGCGGCGAATCTATTAAAATACTGTCATTACCATGAGGATACTCAAGGAGATGAGATGGAACTTTGCTTTTTACGGGATAATCGTAAACGCGAGGTGGATTTTGTAGTGTTACGGGATGGCAGGCCTGAATTTGTGGTAGAGTGTAAAAGTCATTCAAAATCTGTTAGTAAATCACTGGCATATTTTTTTGAAAATAACGTAGAATTTGGACAAAATGGCGTTCTCAGACAGCCTCCGGCTTTAATTTGTATAATAGTTTACGTAAAAGGTTAGCGGTAGAACGGTGGTACGAATAGAAAAAAGTTGAATTCTCTTGTAACTAACTATTGCCTCGTTATAAAATATAATATCCGAAATCAGAGAGTCGTAACTATTCTCTATTGCCGTAGTAATGGTGAAAAGTAAGGTCATTTGTTTTAACATTGACTTAAACGTTAAGGTAAGGTATAGAGGGAAACGTGGTATCTTGTTAACGTAAACGTTATGGGTAGGAGGCAGTGGGAATAGTTTTTGGGGAGAAAGAAGAGTATGAACATTTTGTCATATCAGTCAGTCCCGGCAGTACTCAAAGATAATGCCAAGAAGCACAGAAAAAAAACTGCAATCAGCTACAAGAAAAAAGGAGTCTTTCTCTCACTCACTTATGAAGAGTTTTATGAACGGGTTTTGATGCTGGCAAGGGGTTTGCGCAAGTCGGGAATGGCTCCCGGAGATAAGGTTGCAGTTTTTTCTGAGAACCGGCTGGGTTGGGCTATATCGGATTTTGGTATACAGAGTGCCGGTGGTATCACTGTACCAATATATGCGACAAGCACAGGTAAACAGGCCGCATATATTCTCAATCACTGTGAGGCAAAGATAGTCTTCTGTTCGACCAAAGCGCAGTATGAAAAACTGCTATCGGTTAAAGATCAGATTCCCCATGTAGAGTTGGTTATATCCTACGAGCGTTTTATGGGTGATTTGACATTTCCAGTCTATACCCAGTATCAGTTGTCGGAAGTCGGTGCGCCTTTATCCGATAAAGATATGGCTCTGATTGAAGGACAGATTGCTAAAATCACTCCCGATGATATCATAACCATTATCTACACTTCGGGAACGACGGGTGTACCTAAAGGCGTATTGCTTACTCAGCACAATATCATGATTAACGCCGAGTATGGTGTCAAGCAAATGGGTGTGCAGCAGCAGGAACAGACAACGCTCAGTTTTCTGCCTCTCAGCCATGTGCTGGAAAGAACAGGCGGCTACTATGTAACACTTCTTGGTGGAAACCATATAGCCTTTGCAGAGAATGTGGCAGCGGTTATGGAAAACATGGTTGAAATCAGGCCTACTTCAATGGTCAGCGTGCCCCGGTTGTTCGAGAAGATCTATTCAAGGATTTATGAAAACGTTCACCAGATGTCTCCGCTTCGCAAAAAACTTTTCCATAGTGCCATTGAGGTTGGGCGTGAATATGTGAATAAAAAATATGTTAGGCATGAGCCGCTTGGTTTATTGAATTTGAAATACAAATTTTTTGATCGTCTGGTGTTCAAAAAAATCAGAGACAGGTTTGGTGGTCGTCTCAGCCATTTCCTTTGTGGTGGTGCACCCCTTGATAAGACCATTAATGAGTTTATGTGGATTATCGGTATTCCTGTTTATAATGGTTATGGCCTGACAGAAACCAGCCCTGGGATCACACTTTGCAGTGCCGGAGATGTTCGCTTTGATTCTGTTGGTAAAATCTTCAGGGACACCGAAATTAAACTGGCGGAAGACGGTGAACTACTGGTTAAAGGGCCGCAGGTAATGTCGGGATATTATAAAAATGATGAAGCAACCCGAAAAACCTTTGAAGATGGCTGGTTTAAAACAGGTGATATAGCAAAAATCGATGAAGAAGGATTTGTCTATATTGTTGATCGGAAGAAAGAATTGATTGTAACGGCCGGTGGTAAAAACATCGCACCTCAACCCATTGAAAATGAGATCAAACTCGACAAATATATATCACAGGCAATTGTTTTTGGTGACCGCAAACCCTATTTGGTAGCACTATTAAATCCAAATATTGAGCGGATAATAGATTTGGCCAGAGAAAAGAATATTACGTATATTGATATTGAGGAACTGGTCAACAATAAGCTGATAAAGGAGCTTTTTGAAAAGCGTCTGGCAGCGATAAACGATCAGTATCCTTCGTATAAAACGATTAAATATTTTGCAATTATCCCAAGGGAATTTTCAATTGAGGGCGGAGAATTGACCCCAACCTTGAAAATGAAACGTAAGGTTATTTACGAAAAATACAAAGAAATCGTGGACGATCTGTATATCACTAATGGTAATGGGATTATGTCCCAGAAGAAACTACACTAATGGAGAAATAACATGAACCAGATTAATCGAGTAGCCGTACTTGGTGCCGGAGTTATGGGGGCGACCATTGCCGCCCATCTGGCCAATGCGGGTTTGGAAATTCTTTTGCTT
>Ga0256845_1001568_pt1 | contig 18016 bp, 16 predicted proteins | sample RiftiametaG_FD_189101 | JGI IMG/M metagenome (GOLD analysis project Ga0256845, IMG submission 189101) | Tube worm associated microbial communities from hydrothermal vent at the East Pacific Rise, Pacific Ocean - Riftia | ecosystem: Host-associated > Annelida > Integument > Unclassified ...
ACAAAACTACTTTGCATTTGTTGGAAGTCTTTTTCATAATCGGGGGCTGTGGGATTTGAACCTTGATCCTTGGTTTTATTATCCATTTTTACATTATTAATTAGCCCTTCTAGGTGTTTTATGGCTTCATGGGTGTTTAGTTTGAGCTTCTTTTCTGTCAAAGCAATTACATCCATCGTACCAGCTGTGCAATTAGAACTAAAACAAGTGGCTATCTGCTTTGTCTTACTAAACTGTAAACTTGGGTTTTTATCTGCATGAAAAGGACAAATGGCTTTATCTCCCTTGCCAATCGATATACCCAACTCCCTAGCTACTTCGGTGATTTCTAGGTTTTGTTTGATTTCGTTTATCTCCATCTTAAAAATAATTTAAACTTTATTAATGAGTAACATCTTTCACAAATCTATAACTCATTTCTCAAACTAACAAATAACACCTTACTTTTTTATGAACTAAAGTTCACTTATATTTGTATTATCACTGTAACACTTGTTAAATATGAGCAATACCTTAAACATAGGGAGTAAAATAAGCATACTCAGAAAAGAAAAAAAATGGTCTCAATCCGACTTAGCTCAAGAAATTAACGCTTCTAGAGAAATTATTGGGAAGTATGAAAGAAATGAAAACTTACCCTCTATTGAAATGACTTTAAAAATGGCTAAAGCTTTTGGAGTAACGGTCGACTTTTTACTAGGGGAAAGTGATTTTGCCTCTTACGACAAAGAAACCATCAGTAGGATTAGAAATATTCAGAAAATGGATAATGACACACGAGGAATTCTATTTAATGTAATAGATACTTATATTCAAAACTTTAGAACTAAACAGGCTTTTGCTAAATAAATCTTAAAATTATGACGACACAATTTATAACAGATAATAGCGGACATAAACTAGCTGTAATTCTTCCCATAAAAGATTACAACAAAATGATTGAAGAACTAGAAGACCTTGAAGACATCAAACTTTATGATGAAGCCAAAAAGAAGGATACTGGCGAACGTATCCCAATGGATGAAGCTTTCAAAACAATTGAAGCTAAACGAAAAAACAAAGACTAAATGGATTACTCTTTAAGCTTTAGTAAACTGGCTCTCAAAAAATTAGATAAAATTAATGACCCGTATTATTCCAATATTAAAACTGCCATCTCTAATCTTACACAGAACCCTAGACCAAAAGGCTGTAAAAAACTAAAAGGAAGAGAAGGGTACAGAATTAGAATTGCTAACTACCGTGTAATCTATGATGTATTTGATAATGAACTTATCATTGATGTTATTACCCTTGGACATAGAAAAGATATTTATAAGTAAACACAGTACCTCGGGCAAGATGCCCTTTAATCATAATGGTGGCTGTGTCCGTCTACTGACGGAACCGCTAAAAAGCTTAACCTACGACCAGAAACTACAAGCTAAGACTATCGGGTGCTCTGGGTGCTTGGAAATACTTTAATAGAAAAACTATCACAATTCCCATAATAATAAGTTACACTTTTAATCTTTTTTTTCGAATCTAATATCATTCTTAAATATTTACTCCCTTTATCTACAACAAATAAGCTCTCATCTTCTCTATAAGAAAAATTATTAACGGCTTCTTTTTTTGATAATCGATAAAACCGCCCTTGACTTACATTAAATTCTATAACAGAAAAAAAATCCATGGGGAAGTATGTTAAACAAAAAATGAATAATATAATTCCCCCGACAAAAAAACCTTTAAAAAAACTAATCATAGTTTAACTTTGTTAAAGTATCTAACCCAAAAAAACGAATAACTTCCGTCCTTCCTGTTGAAACAGAATAACTATATTCCAAATATTTATCACCTATTTTTTCATACAAATGAAAAGACGAAAGCTTGTCATCAAAAACATCTTCCGAATCATATACTATATAACAAACTAAGGTCTTATCTAAAAACACATGTCCACCCACAATAAAATTATCGTCTATTTTAGAAGGAAAAGAGCCCTTAATTATTTCCTTGGTACAAGGACCATCAACTCTTAAATTATTTATCGGAAAAATCAAGATTAAGTAACCAATAAATAATAATGGCAAACAAAACCCTATCCAAGAAAGCGGATTATTTAATTTCTTTAACACTTTTTTTATACATTTCTGTTCTAGTTATCGTATTTGAAGTTATATTTCCAGTTTTTAAATTTGTTTGTGTATCTGTCACCTCAAGTGTCCTATAATGTTCGGTAAACTCATTGGTAATTAAACCTCTTCCTGCTTCCCAATCCGTTTGCGTACTAACGACTTGGGACCAACTTTTAACGGTTTTAGATGAGTAAACATGTTTTTCAATTGCACTATAACCAACTCGTACAGTTTCCGCTCCATTTTTAAAGCTTCCACCACTACTCATACTTGATGTCCTGTTATAAATGATTTTTTCTTTTATTTCATTATTAACAACTTTGTAAACAGCCACTTGCTTATAATCCCTATACCCAGTCCATAAACTAGACTCAGCATACCTGTTCTCTAGAAAGACATAGTCACCTGTCTTTCCTGCTTGTAACCAGGAATCATAACTATTATTAGATGATGGATAAGTTAATAAGCTATTTGGAGTTGGGCTTAAAACAACTATATCCCTATCAGAAGGCATGCTTTCACCACTTAAATCAGGTCCAGAATCAAGAAATTTAAGCCATGCAGCACTTGAAACAATATCATAATCGGGGATACGTCGCGAACTTCCCGAATAACCCAGTATTTGGGCTTCATCAGCTATTGACAAATCCATTTCTATACCTGTAAGTGGGTTAACGGGTCCCTCACCGTTATCATCAATATATCTAATTGGATTGTTAGCTGCAAAACAATATGTACTCATAAACGGATAACTCTTCCATTTCGGATCAACAGATTTAAACCTTCCTAATCTATTATCATACATCCTAGCCCCAAAATTCAACGAGTTTCCAGCCCCTTTTATCTCATCATCTTTCTCCATCCCATTAAACCCATACCTATAAGCGTAGCTACTATGCGTACCAGTCACGGCTCTCACCTATGTAGTACTTCAAATTCAACTCTTCTATTCACTACATTTCTTTGGACACTCTCAGTTTGTACTAAAGGGTTTTCTGAGCCGTAAGAGTTCAGTGACAAACGATTAATGTCTATGCCTTGAGCCACTAAAAAATTAAATACTGTCTGCCCTCTTCTCTTTGCTAATTCTTTGTTTTCATGGAAATCACCCATAGGGTCTGCGTGAGAATGTATCACCAAAACTGCTTTGGGATGTGCATTAAGATACCCAACGATTTGTTTTGCTTTCTCTTGAGAGTAAGCTGTGATTGTAGCCCATTGATTAGATGGGAAATGAACTTTCCAAGGCAATAGCTCACCTTCGGTATAATCTTGCTTAACATCTTCTAACAATGGACTTCTTTCATTTTTATATGTGATAGGTAAATCTTCTATTGCGGTAGACAAATCCACCAATACAGATTTAGTGTATTTGTCTTTATCTAAAAGGTCTATCACCTTCAATTCTGTTCGTCTATTTAATTTCTGTCCTTCTTCTGTACTATTAGATGCGTAAGGCTTTGTTTCTCCAAAACCTATTGTTACAACCCGTTTTTTACTTACCCCTTTTTTCTTAATTAAATATTTCGCTACACGCTTGGCTCTCTTTTTAGACAATTTCATATTGTACTTATGAGACCCTACGTCATCAGTATGACCAGATAACTCCATAATAACTGCTGGGTGCTCTTCAAATATTTTAGCTACGCCATCTAATACCTCGTAAGATTCTGGTTTCAACTTATGAGCATCAAAATCAAACAGAACATTACGCATCACAATTTTATTTCCCTTCGACAAGTTCACTTGTTCATTGTATGAATTTAATTCTTCTATTCTTTCTTTCAAGTCTGTGGGCTTACCATCATTGTAAAGTACATATTGCTCTTCCACTTCGGGTAGAGGAATAATGTCTCCATCATCTGTAATCACCAATACGGTTTCGCTTGTATGTAACTGGTTAAGAGAATCTACAAAACCCATATACCGCTTAGTGTCTACCACAGCTGAGTCAGCACCTAGTTGAGTGATAATCCCACGTTTTTTTAACGCTAAAGCAAGACCTTCATTTACACCTATATCGCTTAACGCCACTCTATGAGAATCTTCTCCTTCTATTTTTTTAGCTATCTGATGTAGTTCTTCCACAGAAACTCTATGTCCTTTACTTTCTTCCGAAGGAACAAATCTACCATCGCTCATTTTCTTTAATAAACCATTTGCAACTGCTTCCTCTACTTTATTTCCTGATAATACATCCACAACATCAAATACATCACCATGGGCAAACAACAACTGATTTCTATTTGCTCCATATGCTTTAGACAAAGAATCTGTTACTTTTTTCAATTCTTCTACCGAAAATATACTCATAGGAAAACCGAATTCTGACAATTGTTTTTTCACACCTACTAACGAAAACAAATCACCATTGGACATAATCATATAATCACCATCTCCTAATTGTACCTGTAAACTGTCCTTAAATTTTATCAAATCACCTAAGGTAAATGAGGTCTCTTTCGGAAGAGAACGAGAAGCCCGACTAATATTTTCTTCTACACTGATTTTTTCAGATTGAACTATTTCATACTTTCCATTTACTTTTTTTAATACTCCTTTTGATGTCGCTTCTGCTAATTGACTTCCTGATAATATATCAACAACATTCACCACATTACCGTGACAGTACAACACTTTCTCTAAATCTCCATTATACAATTTTAACAACGAATCAGTGGCAAAATTCAAATCTTCGATTGGGTAAATACTCATCGGAAAACCAAATTCAGCTAAATCCTTTTCAGTCCCCACTATAGAAAACAAATCACCATTAGACATAATCAGCTCATCCTTCCCTACTAATGAACGTACAGACTCTCTAAAGCGTGACAAATCTCCTAATGTGAAATGGTTTTCTATTAATTGTTTAGTCGTTGCTTTTCTAATCAACTCATCCACATCGTCTTTATGTTCTGTTTTGTATACAACTAGTGAATCCCCATTCAAATATTCTTTTCCGTAAGGAATAACATGTATATCTTCCTTCATTTCATAATAACCATATTCTTTAGGAACATACATATCATGCTCATTCAACACATAACCATCAGCCCCCACCTTTACACTATAAGTTTTCTCTTCTTCTAAATGTACCAAGTACCTGCCATTCTTATCTGTTTTTACTTGTCTAACAATGTCTTTGGTCTTAGCATCCATTATCACCACCAATGCTTTAATTGGTTTCCCTGAAATACCATCTGAAACAAAACCTTTCAAAACCGTTAAATTAGGGTCGTCAAAAGGACGTCTGATTACATAAATATCTTTCTCACCATAACCACCAGCTCTATGAGAAGAATAATATCCCTTAGTTTCGTCAGCTGTCCAACCAAAAAAAATATCGTCACTAGTAGAGTTCACTGGTGCACCAAAATTTACTGCTCTACCCCAAGTACCATTATCCTGTTTCCTTGAAAAAAACACATCGTAACCTCCCATGTTTACATGCCCCTTAGAGCTATAAAATAACACCTCTGAAGAGTTGTGTATAAAAGGTGCATCTTCATCATATTCAGTATTTACATTTTCTCCTAAATTAATAGGCTCACTCCACTCATCATTCTCATCTAATTCCGAAACGTAAATATCTAAACCGCCATAACCACCAGTTCTATCACTTGCCAAGTACAAAAGTTTACCATCTGCCGATACACTAACACTAGGATTATATGATTCTGGTTTATTAATAAACTCATTTAGTCTTTTTGGCTTTGACCAATGAAACCCACCTTTTTCATTTAATTCATATTTACTTTCATAAATCCCTTGAGTTGATTTTCTCTGCCCAGACTCATAAAAATAAATTTTAGTCGCATCTGGACTAATTGAAACTGATGCATTGTGGTATTTATCATTAATTTCTTTAATGTTTTCAGGTTCTCCCCAAGTACCATCAGTGCTTTTTTTGGACATATAAATATCTTCATAATACTCACCATCCCCTGCTACCTTATCAGTTGATCCACCTTTTCTACGGGAAGTAAAGATCATCACTTTCTCTTCTGCATCAATCAACGGCACATAATCGGCATAAGGGGAATTGATAACATCACCTATGTTTTCAATTTTAAGCTGAAGTTCTTCTTTAAGTAGATCTATTGCCGTTTCACATTGGGTAATGTAGTGATCCACTTCTTTCTGCTCTTCTGGATTATCTAATAATTCTCGATAAGCTAAGTATTCTTTTTCTGCTTTATCAAATTGATTGGCACTGTGGTACAACCGTCCCAAATAATAATACAACTTATCTTCAAAATCATCTTCTGACTTTACTTGCTCAAAATGGCTAATAGCATTATACAAGCCTCCTAGCTCATATTCACAAATCGCTATTCGATAGATGTAAAAAGTATTATTGGGTGATAAACTATCTAAATACTCATAAAAAGGTAAGGCATCTCGGTACGAATTAGCATCATACAAATAAGAGGCCTCAAACTCAACTGTTTTTATTTGCCTCTCAAGAGATTGCCCCCAAGTCAGTGCTGACAAACAAATTAACACGGTCAATAAAAATTGTTTTTTCATAAAGTGATCTTTAAAAATATTTTTTTGTTTCAAAATTAAAAGAAACGATTGTACTCTTTTATAACTACACCATGACACATCACCAACTTTTAACGTAACTTATACATACTTGGTTACAAGTATATATAAGTTTGAGAAAAGTCATCTTTAACGGCTTAACTCAAGGCAACTAATTTACCTCCTTTTAATACTGGGATTACATCATACTTATCATCTTCCATTAAACAGAAGTCTATGTCTTTTTGAATATTCAAACGATTAAGACGTTTAAAATGAGAACAATTAGACAAAAATTTCAATCTATCTTCTCCTGCATTTTGATACAATACTTGTGCCATCATAGCTGAGTCATGGTGACACTCAAACTCATTTTGTAACGCATCTACCACAGCCCCGGCAAATAATGTATCCTCAAGATTCACTCGACCCTTCCATCCTGCACAAAGCACCAATACATCTTTATTTTGACTAACTAAATAACCTATGATAGCTTGTTTATTCAAAAAACTACCAATAATTACTTGATCTGCTGTTTTGGATTTATTAATAGCAACTGTACCGTTAGTAGTTGTCATAGCTATTGACTTCTCTTTCACCGTTTCAGTCATATAGCTAAAAGGTGAGTTCCCAAAATCAAAACCCTCTACTTTTTCCCCATTTCGCTCGGCTGCCGCCAAATAACCTTTTTGTTGTAAAGCCTTACATTCTTCTACAGTACTTACTGGGATAATTTCCTTCACCTCATTAGCGAAAGCAGCAGTCATACAAGATGTAGCTCTTAAGATGTCTACAATAACAACAATCTTCCCTTCTACTGGATATAAATCTAACAAGTCAGGTGTTAAGCATACGTCAATGTTTTTCATAGGACGAAAATAAAACAATTATTTTAAAAAAGGAAACTTAACCACCTCTGCTTGAAGCATTTTGTTTCTAACTTCTATCAAAAACTTATTTCCTACTTTGGCTACATTAGCATTAAGGTAAGCCATTGCTATACCATACCCCAAAGAAGGTGATATAGTACCAGAAGTGACCACACCAATTTCTTCGCTTTCATCAAAAACTTTATATCCATGACGAGCAACTCCTCTATCAAGTACTTTAAGTCCTATTAATTTTTTCTCAACACCTTTTTCTTTTTGTTCTTTTAAGAATTTAGAATTTACAAAATCGACATCAAACTTACAGATCCATGACAGTCCCGCCTCTATTGGAGAGATTTTATCATCTATATCATTTCCATATAAACAATATCCTTTTTCGAGACGCAAAGTATCTCTTGCTCCTAGACCAATTGCTTGGATATTGTGTTTTTCTCCTACTTTAAAAAGAGAATCCCATACTTTTTCTGCCTGACTATTCTCTAAGTAAACTTCAAACCCGCCTGACCCAGTATAGCCCGTTGCAGAAATCATCACATCTTTATAACCCTCTACATTACAATGTGTAAAGGTGTAATATTTTAAGCCTGATAAGTCTTTATCACAAAGTTCATTTATCACTTTTATAGCATCGGGTCCCTGTACTGCCAGTAATGAATAATCATCTGATTTATTACTGATATCAGCTTTAAATTCTTGGTTGTACTTTTCTACCCAAGCCCAATCTTTATCTATATTGGCAGCATTAACGACTAACATATACTTTTTGTCAGCCAAACGATACACCAATAAATCATCAACAATACCACCCGTTTCATTAGGAAAGCATGAGTATTGAATATCCCCATCTTTTAATTTTGAAGCGTCATTAGACGTAATATACTGAATCAATGCCAAAGCACTTTCTCCTTCTATCAAAAACTCTCCCATGTGAGAGATGTCAAATACTCCAACTCCTTCTCTTACAGCAAAATGCTCTGCCTTATCAGAAGTATAACGCACTGGCATATTAAACCCTGCAAAAGGCATCATTTTCGCACCTTTCTCTATATGTTTTGACTCTAACACTAATTTTTTCATTATCTATTGAATAACTCTAGTTGATTGGGTAATAATTTAAATGTCTTGCGATGATATTTTGTCACACCAAACTCTCTTATCGCTTGTCGATGGGCTTTGGTTGGATACCCAGCGTTTCTATCCCAAGCATATTCAGGAAATTCCTTTGCTAAATCCTTCATGTACTCATCACGGTAAGTCTTTGCCAAAATAGAAGCGGCCGCAATCGACATATACTTTGCATCACCTTTTACAATACACTGGTGCTCTAGCTCTTGATATGAGTTAAAACGATTTCCATCTATCAATAATAATTCTGGTGTTTCTTTTTTGAGTCCGTCTACCGATCGGTGCATTGCTAAAAATGAAGCGTTCAAAATATTAATTTCATCAATTTCTTTTTGCCACACAAAACCAACGGCGTAATCTAATGCTTCTTTTTCTATCTGAACCCTAAGTAAATCCCTTTTTTTAGCCGAAAGTTGTTTTGAATCATTTAATATCTCTGATTCATAATAAGGCGGTAAAATAACTGCTGCAGCTACCACAGGACCAGCAAGACAACCTCTTCCTGCCTCATCTAATCCTACTTCACAAGTCTCTACCGAATGAAAATATTGTTTTAACACAATTTTATTCTTCTACTTCTTCAAAAATAGAATCGTCTACCTCTTCAAAAATAGAGTTTTCTTCTTCCACGATTTCTTCTTTTTGCTCTTTAATAGTTTCTTGTACTCTCTCTACAGTATCTGCACTATCTCTTTTAATTTCTTCAATTAGCTCTGTTTTATCTATTTCTTTTTCTTCTACTTTTTCAGAAACTTCTTGTACTTCTTTTTGCTCTCCGTAAGTAATTCTATCTTTATATTTAGCTTGATAATTTTCTAAATTGTTTTGTAAAATATGTGGTTTTTTTCCATTTTCATCAAACTTTAAAGCCATGCCTGGTCTCACCAAATAATCTGATTTTCCATTCATTAGCCTAAGTTCTTCTAGCATCATACCAAAGCGTGTACAAATTGACCAGAAGGTATCACCTTCTTTTACTACATATCTCTTTTCATCACCAATCTGAATAATTTCTCCATATTGATCTTGTACTCTTACTCCTGCTTCCGAAAATACCTTTAAGCTAGTTTCAGTAGCGTCATATCCAGATGATATAGGTGAAGATGATGAGAGTCTTAAATATTGCCCTGTATAAATTCTATTATTACGAATTTTATTTAGCCTAACAATATCTTCAACTGACGTATTTGTTACTCTTGAGATAGAAAACAAAGTATTTTTTGGTAATACGATATAATGCCCACTGCCATCATACTTTTTATATCTCACCCCTCTATTGTAATCAGTGTCATCAAAAGTCACAACCCCCCCTTCATTACTCCCCGTGTACGTTTCCTTAGTCATTTGTTGGGCAGATGAATTTGTAGCTGGTACGTAAGCTTGTGCTACATCCATTGTCTCACTTGCTATTACATTATCTCCCTTCACCAATTTATTTGCCGTACTTCCCGATAAGTCATTCCAATCTTTTAACTTATTTTCAGACATCGAAAATCTTTCTGCTAGCTCTTCATCCGTCTTTTCCGAACTAAAAATCTCTACATTCCCTAATTCATATTTATTACTGTTAAATAATGTAGAACCCTCTTCTTCTATATAAAGGTTATAATTAATAGATGGGTCTAAGTTTGCAAAAACGAATTCTCCAGTTATATCCGTTTCAGTCCTTTTAAGAGTATTTCCTTCTTCATCTGCTAGGATAACTTCTACCCCTTCTACAGAATTACCTTCTTCGTCATTGATTATTCCTCTAATTGTAATCAACTTACTATCTGTAGAGTCAGCATTTACTTGAGCAATAATACTTTGCTCACTAGTAATCGTAAACTCATACACATCATCATGACCTAACCCACCTTCTCTGTTGGATGATATATATCCTTTTTTGTCACCCAAAGAGCAATAAAAATCATCTCTATTTGAATTAAATGGTAGTCCTAAGTTCCTTATTTCTGAAAAATCATCTCCTATTGCCATAAAAACATCTTGCCCACCAAACCCTTCATGCCCATCACTTGCAAAAAATAAAATCTTTTCTTTCTCGTAATAAAACGGGGAATAATCTATATAAGGAGTGTTTACTTTATCTCCCATATTGATTGCAGTCCCCCAATCTTCCTCTATACTTTTTACACTGTACCAAATATCGTGCTGACCGAGTCCACCCGGTCTTTTAGATACAAAATACATTGTATCACCAGTTGCACTCAAAGTTGGCTGTGCATTCCATTCATCTTGAGGATTAATATTTTCATTTAATTTTTCTGGATTGCCCCAAATACTGTCTTTTATAGTAGAGACATAAATTGCACAAGTAGTTTCTATTTTTGATGAGTTATGCTCTCTACAAATCGTATAGTAATACTTTTGCTTGTCGGTAGTAAAAGCACCAGCTCCATCATTGTATTCAGTATTTACTTTTCTAAAAACCTCATCTTTCGCATGTGTTTTTAACTTCCACTTATCACCGTGTTTTATGAAATGATAATTATCTGTAAAACCGCCACCTAATACACCGTATACCTTGTCTTTACTTCCTTCTATACGAGATGAGGTAACAAATATAGATGAGTCATTGTCATAGATCACTGGAGCAAAATCACTATATCCGGAATTGACTGGTCTTCCCATGTTCTGAAAATTATAATCTCGTTGTGGCTGTTTCATTACTTTTAATGCTAAAATAGTACCATTGTAATCCAATAATGCTTTTTTGCCCAATTTAGGATCATTTTGAGAAGGATTCTTCTCAAGAAAACTACTTAATAACTTTTCTGCTTCTTCATACTTACCATTATATTTGAGCATTAAACCATAATAATACTCTGAAGTAGGGTAAGTGTTTACTGCTTCTTCATAAGCTATTTTATAATACTTATGTGCTTCTTCGTAATCGAAAAACTGACGAGAACATTCTCCCAATTTCATAGAAACGTAAGCTTTATCTACATTAGACAAGTTCAATGCTTGCTTATAATACTCTGCTGCTAAATAATAGTCACCATTGTCAAAACTTCTATCTCCCAATAGAGTCATCCGATTATTACCCTGCGACATTGCCTGAAAGGCAAAAAACAATGTAATGAGTAATATTGTATACTTTTTCATATCCTTTAATTATAAATATGTGACGTTGCTATTTTCTTTCTTTTCTTTTTACTTACGCAAAGATAATAAAATTTCATAAGTTCCTCTTTCTTTTGTGAATTGCCTTAAAGAAGATGAGTTATAATCATAACTAAATCCTAAACTATAAGCATCAGTACCAATCCCTGCTGATAAAATAAAGGTGTCTTCAAAACGATACTGAAGACCCGTCACTAATTCTGCATTAGATAATAAATCTTTTTCTCCTTCTACCAATTTATACTTTACAAGACCGTTATAAAAAACACTAAAAGATAAACCTTTCAATGGTCTTTTTACATACATTTTCGTATTGATGTGACCATCTCTATTCTGAGACATATAATACATTTGGCGAAAGTTTCACCTTATTACTTTCCAAAAATTATAAGCCTATATGTCTTTTATATAATTACTTTCTGTACAGACAACCTAGACTCTTTTTGTAAGTCTTTTATCTCAAAAATTATTTTTTAATCGCTCTATAAATTCTCCTCAGGTGCTTATTTCCTTGAACTTTATTCAAATACTCATCTAAATAAAAAGAAGGCACGCTATCTATTATGTTATGATATTGATTTGTGTCTCTTTTCAAATCATACAATTGCTCCTTATTACGAGTATCTAAGAGATAGCTTAAAGTGTCTTTATACAACCCAAAACCTTCGTTCGTCCATGATCGATAATCATTGGTACTCAAGCAAGTAATCATTCTATCATTTGTAATAGTATCAAACAACGAAGTTCCTATTAGCTGTTTGCATATTTCTTCATTTTCATCCCTCGACTGCAACAAGTCTACGATTGTTGGAATTAAATCTAAATTCGTAACTCTCTTTTCTACATTAGACTGAATCATTTTGTATTTCTCTGGGTTTTCTGTAATCCATTGACTAGGGAATCGAAACATAATAGGAATTTGTAATGTTTCTTTCAGAAAAGAACTTAAGCGTTGCCCTCTTTTTATTGCATAATTTCCATGATCTGCTGTAAAAATAAAAATTGTTCTATCTAATTCCCCTGTTTCTTTCAATCCATTATACATATTCTCCATACTCTTATCAATAATGTACATTGCTTTACCGTATCGTTCAGTAATTTGGGTAGGAATTTCTATTAAATTCGATTTATCTTGATATGGACCATGTAACGCATTGGTGTTATACGCTAAGAACAAAGGGGACTTACGTTTTCTTTTTAAAATATGGTCTTTAACGACTAAAGAAATTGCAACATCATCTACACCTAAATCATTAACTATTTCTAAACCAGAATCTTCCGCTGAATACATTTTATCCAAAAATCTATTCTTCAAAAAAGAACTGAAATTCGCCCAAGAATACCGTTGAGAAGTAATTAACGCCGTTTCATAGCCATTTGCCTTTGCGTAATCCCAAGCAAAAGGCATCATCATTATTTTATTTGACATTTCTTCGGGTCCAACACCTGTAAACAACGTTGGCACACTCATGTCGGTACAACCCGAAATTGCCATTGCATCTTTAAATAAAACAAAATGATTCTTTTCTTTATCTACCCAAGATTTAAAAAAGGGCATATAATCATTTCTATAACCGTATACAGACAGTGGCTCTACACTCATCGACTCTTGTAGTACAAATACAATATTATATTTTGCTTCTCTGCCTTTATTTGGCACCATCCTCTTTCCTGATGGTCTTAAAGACAGCATTGGACGTAAATTTTCTTGATTTTTTATATAATCCTTAGTCACAAATAAGTAAGACATATCTATTGGTGTAAACCGATTAAGTCCATGCCACCGAAATTGATTTTGACCTATCAAAACTATTAGTAATGATATACTTATAAAAAGATAATCTAACTTGGTTTTCTTTTCTCTTTTTTTCTTGTCTCTACTTAAAAAGTATGTAAGCCCTATTATTGAAATTAAAGCTATTAATACATTAAGAACATCTTTGAAAAACACTTCGCTTACATTTTGTAAATATTCAGGATCAGTAACTGCTAAAGCAATTAAATTTTGATCAACAAAAACATTAAATTCTTCATAAATACCCATCCCTACTAAGGTGAAAAACACCACTACTACTGAAACCACTCCTATTGAGATTACCTGAATTGTTCGTGGTAAAAAACCTAAAAAAGAGCCTATCAAGTTCCATATCAGTAAAGACATTATTGTACTCAATACAAACGTAATAAAAGAAATCTCTAGTAAAGATGGTGAAACTAAATAAATCACTAAACTCAATACCATTAAAAATAATGACAAAAACGTCCATTGATTAAACACTGTCTTTATAAGTTGATTAAGCATAATATATATTTTTTTTAAAAAAACAAACTTAATCAATTTAACCTTGTTGAACAAATATAGTTTTCACATTCACAAACTCCTTCAATCCCTCTATTGCCAATTCTCGTCCTATCCCTGATTTTTTTGTTCCACCAAAGGGCAATGAAGGGTCAGAAAACTCCATTTCATTGATGTACACACCGCCAACATCTAAATCCAAAGCAAGTGAATTTGCTTTTCTTATATTTTCAGACCAGATAGAAGCCCCCAAACCATAACTTGTGTCATTAGCAATTTCCACCAGTTCTTCCTCGTTTCTAAAGTTTAAAATTTGTAATACTGGTCCAAAAAGTTCTATGTCTCTATCTTTAGAGGATACAGCCGAAACATCAATAAGCATGATAGGGAAAGCATTTTCATGCTCAACACATTTCATTTTAAACAAAACATGACCGCCTTTGTCTAACAAGATATCTACCTGAGTCGCTAAGCTTTCTTTAAGATCTTTTCTCGCCAAAATAGTTATTGTTGTTTTTTCATCCAAAGGGTTTCCTTGTCGTATTTTTAGCGGTATTTTCTTTTTTAACTCTGTAAGAAAAATGTCTTTTATGCTTTCGCTTAAAATCAGCCTCTTAGCAGCTATACACGTTTGCCCTGCATTCATAAAGCGAGAATCAATCAACTTATCTACTGCCTGCTCAATATTTGCATCTTCTAGTACAATAAAGGGGTCATTTCCCCCCAGTTCCAATACCACTTTTTTAATATTTTTCCCTGCTTCCATAGCTATAATTGATCCTGCTTTATCACTTCCTGTAAGGGTAACTCCTTTTATTCGATTATCCGCAATGATTTTAGCAATAGCTGTATTAGTCAAAAATAAATTTTGAAACCCTCCTACAGGAAATCCTGCTTCTAAAATAAGCTTTTCTATAGCCAAAGCACATTGGGGTACATTAGGTGCATGTTTAAGCAAGCCCACATTGCCGACCATAATAATTGGAATCAAAACCCTAAAAACTTGCCAAAAAGGAAAATTCCATGGCATAATTGTCAAGATAATTCCTATCGGCTGAAAGACCACCTCTGCCTTATAATTAACATTATCATGTTTACGAGAAATTAAAAACTCTTCTGAGTGTTCAGCGTAATAAAGGCATAAACTAGCACATTTTTTAATCTCTGCCCTCGCTTCAGTAATAGGCTTCCCCATCTCCGTAACTATTAAGTGAGAAAGCCTTTTTTCTTGCTTTTCTAGCAAAGCAGCCAAGCTTAGTATTACCATTTTTCGTTGTTCAAAAGAAGTCTTTCTCCATTCCGAAAAGACAGTCAAACCTTTTGACAAAATCACTTCAATCTCATCAGAAGAACGGCAATCAAAATCCTTTAAAAATTCACCCGTATATGGATTAATACTTTGGTAATTTTTCATAAATTAAAATTATTTAGCGTTACAATCACTAATCTAGTTATATTTGTAAAAAAAGACACTATAACACTATGCTATTAGAAATTGTTTGGAACGTAGACCCAGAAATTTTTTCAATCTTCGGACGAGGAATCCGCTGGTACGGCTTATTATTTGCCCTATCATTCATAGTAGGACAATATGTTCTTAACTGGGCGTATCCAAGAGATGATGTAAAATTAATTCTTGTTGAAAAATCTGCTATTTACATTATAATAGGCACAATATTAGGTGCTAGACTTGGTCATGTATTCTTTTACGAACCTTCGTATTACCTCAGTCACCCAAGTGAAATATTACAAGTATGGAAAGGTGGATTAGCCAGTCATGGAGCTGGATTCGGACTTTTTCTTGCTTGTTATCTATACTTTCGTAAATACAAAAAAGAATTACCCTCATACCTTTGGGTACTAGACAAAGTCGTTCTGGTAGTCGCTATTGCTGGTGCACTCATCAGGTTCGGTAACTTTATGAATTCAGAAATAGTAGGAAAACCAACCAATTCTCCTACCGCCGTTTTATTTGCAAATCCTGTAGAATATCAATACGAAAGTGATAACTTCATTACCGATGTAACGCTAACTCCCAATGGCAATTACATCAACAGAAACAATATAGAACACCCAGAATACGAAATCAATTTCACATTTCACCCCTCGGTAGACAGTGCAAGTATCAAACGTCACCTTATCAAAAACATCATACCGCAGCTCACCAAACCTAGTAGCGACCAACATTTTATTCCTATTGCTGGGACAACAATCACAACTAAAGGAAAGCATACTTATGCCATACAAGCGATGGGAGTACCACGACATCCTGCCCAACTCTACGAAGCATTTAGCTGTGTGCTTTTATTTCTACTACTCATGTATTTAAATAAAAATAGAATACTTCCACAAGGCGGTTTATTTGGCGTATTTATGATTTGGGTCTTTACACTAAGATTCTTCTATGAATTCATCAAAGAAAATCAAGTAAATTGGGAAAATGCCAACATCCTCAACCAAGGTCAAAAATTAAGTGTTCCGATGGTGATCTTAGGGATTGCTGTACTTATTTACGCTTATATCAACCAAAAAAAACTGGCAAGCAAAAATAAATAATGGCACAGAAAATCACAACATTACTCGACAAAGGCGAAATCCCTCAAGACTTTAGAGTAGAGAATATCGTAGAAATTGCTAAAAACATGAATCGATTTGAAATACTTAGCGATACAAAAAAAGATTTCCGAGAAGCTATTAGTGTCCGAATACAAGCAGATGACCCACAATGTCTCATCACAAACAATAATTTTAACCAAACTCTATCACCCACTGACTTTACGTTAATAGACGATGTAGACCTTGGTGAGGCTACTGTTTACGCCATAGGGAACGATGCTCCTTCTACCGAAAGTTTACTGCACTTTGGTATTTACGCACAAAGAGATGATGTAAATGCTATTATACAAGGACATTCTCACCAAATAATGGGTCAATCAGACGCTCCTTGTACTAGTCAAGAGCAAGAAACTAGCAGTATCTCTTTAGTAGAAGAAGTAATGAACCTAACAGAAATGTCAGACTTTGTTATCATTAAAAACATGGGATTTATCTCTCTAGGAAAATCTCTCAAACAAGCCTGGATTAACGTCCTCAAGCAACTTAACCTACCAGAAGAAGCCCTAAAAGAGTTTTATTAAAAAAGGGGGGGCAACCTCGGTCAACTGTAAGACTACCGCCTTCCAGTTGACCGAGGTCGGGCTTTACACTATATCTTTTCTTTGTTCTATATTTCGACAAACTCAATATGACAAAAAGAAAAGGGTGCCGTTTCACCCCCTATTGCAACGGTCTTCATTTCTCTCTTTTTATATCCGTTATTTTTACCCCAAGTGAGTTAATAATAGCGTGATTTTATTTGTTAAATGGAGTGATTAGATGCAGTTATCCCAGGACTAATACCAGTTTAACTATAATATGAGTCTAATTTAGATTGAATTGTTTTTTGCAATATCGAGGAAAAATGATTTAGCATAACTGGTTACGGTAAATTATTTTAACGAAGAGAGTGTAAAAACAAACAGGATAAATGACTTATCTTATAGTTAAAATGGTATAAACCATCTTTTTATCCCACCAAAAGTACGCTCTACTTTAAATCGAGTATTTCAATCATTTTATTAAATAAACCATGAGACCTAGAGGCTTTCTTCATTATGTGGTTTTTTAATTCTTTTTCTTTGGGACTCAAAGCAACAGTTTTGACTATTTCACCTAAGCCAATAATAAAAAAATACCCGCTAGGCGGAAGGGGTTTGTTTACTTTTCTAGGGTTTTGCCTAGTGTCAAAAGTGTGAGTAATGTAATACCATTTTAATTATAAAATACGTCATTAAAAGTATTTAAATAATGATGATTTGAAGTTATAGATTTTATTATTTTTGTATCCATCCCATTAACAGTTTGATAGAGCCAGTTTCTGAGGGCATCCA
>Ga0256845_1001569_pt1 | contig 18016 bp, 16 predicted proteins | sample RiftiametaG_FD_189101 | JGI IMG/M metagenome (GOLD analysis project Ga0256845, IMG submission 189101) | Tube worm associated microbial communities from hydrothermal vent at the East Pacific Rise, Pacific Ocean - Riftia | ecosystem: Host-associated > Annelida > Integument > Unclassified ...
AGAGGAGTTGTTTTTTTGGCACTCAGCTTTCAATCATAGTTTGTTCACTTGCAAGCATGGCAAGTCAAGTGTTTAGCCCCCGAGACATCTCGTCACTGAAGCCACCGAGATCGCCGCCGACTCTTTTTACAAGGGAGCTGTTGAGCTTCAGTCTTCTTGATACTTGGACCACCAAGTGCGAAATTCGCTCAGCTCGATGCGCCCATTGCCGTTTACGTCGACAGCAAGAAAAGCTGTTGCAGTTGCTTGGCTCGTCAATTCAATACCAAGAAACTCTAGCAGCGCCGCAAACTCTCTTTGGTCGATGTAGCCATTCTTGTCTGTATCGAACTGTTCGAAATCGCTTCGCAGGGTTGTCTCGTCAAACATGAATATCTGTATACGAAATTGCTCCGCGCCTGCAAAGTGTTAACAATCCCTGAGCCAAGGGAAAGCCTCGTTAGGTGCCAAAGAGTTCTACGATTCCTCCGTTGTGGGCGGTAGGAGCTTCGAGAGCATAAAAAGCAAGTGTTTTGGCTACGTCTTGGGGACTCATGCGGGGGGGAAATGCACTGCCTTGCAGCATTTGAGTGTCCACAGCGCCGGGCAATAGGGCTGTTGTGCTCAAACCTGTGTCCGATAGCTCCTCAGCAAGACATCTCATGGCTCCTAAAAGACCCGCCTTGGAGGCGTGGTAAGCCGATTGGTTTTTGGAACCTAACACGGCTGAGATACTTGAAACGAAAACAATGCGTCCCGACTTGCGTTGGAGCATGGGGGGTAAAAGAGCACGAGTCACTCGTAAAGGGGCACGCAAATTGACTTCCATTTGACGGTCCCAACTTTCGTCCGTCGTCTCAAGCACTGAAGCGCGTTCAATGATGGCAGCGTTATGAATCAGCGCATCAGGAATTTCACCCTTTTCTAGAATTTCGCTGAGGGCACGATCTACTGACTCACGCTCGAAAAAATCACAGGTGTAACTTGCAAATCGTGTGCGCCTGTCCGCAAGAATATTTTCGGTCTGTCTTTGCTCGACGGAGGCGCGCCCCAATAAAATGAGTTCTACGCCTTGTTCAGCTAGATATAAGGCTGTGGCTCGTCCAATGCCGCGACTTGCGCCGGTCAACAACACCAAACTCATGAAGACTCACTTCTGAGAGAGCGCCCCAATATGAGTTCCAAAGAGCGAGGATCGGAAAACTCGCCCTGGCCGCACCAACTGGTCGCCTCCGCGTGGGGTTGATTCGCTCCCCGTGCCTGCAAGCACGCATGATTGAGGGTGAGACGACAAAAAGCACCGCGAGCCCCCCCGTGATGCATCAACGCTTGCACGACGTCTGTCGCTATTTGTTCTTGAAGAACTAAGCGGCGGCTACACGCATTGACCAAACGAGCAATGGTGCCCAAACCCAGCACACGCTCGCTGGGAATGTAGGCAACCAACGCGGTGCCTTGAGCCACTAGGAGATGGTGGGGACAGACTGTAGAGGTAAATATTTGATCAAGTACTATAGGATCGGCCGGGCTATTGAGTACCTCGGAGCCCTCTCGAATCAAGACTTCTAAATCAACATCGTAACCGGACAGGAGCTCATCAGCGTAAGCGTTTGTTACTCGGGCTGCAGTTTGCTCGACAGACTTGAATTGGTGCCCCAATGCCCGAAGAAATTCTTCCATCGCCAGTTGGGCGCGCTTTTTATCGATTGTCATGAGGGCCAGGCGATGATGAGTAATCGAGTGAGGAAAAAGTCTGCCACAAAAATTGAGATAGAAATGGCAACCACCGCCCGCGTTGTGCTTGCTCCCACCCCCGCGGTTCCCCCGCGCGTATTCATTCCCAAGTGACAACCAATGAGAGCAATGAGCGCCCCAAACACCGGAGTTTTTAAGATGCCGCTCAAAAAATCCATCATTGTGACCGTATTGAGAGCGCTACGTAAAAAGAAATTTGCATCAATACCAAATTGAGTGTGAGCAACCAGCATGGCGCCTCCCACGCCCAAAACTAGAGCGATACCGCTGAGCAAGGGCAACACAAAAATAGTGGCTATTAACCGAGGAAATACAAGTTTCTTTAGAGGATCAGCCCCTAATGCGCGCACCGCGTCTATCTGTTCCGTCACGGCCATGCTGCCCATTTCGGCAGCCATGCCAGCGCCAATACGCCCCCCGACAATCACCGCCATCATGGTAGGGGCCATCTCTCGAGCAAAAGAGAGGGCTATCACACGCGGGGTGTATTCCATCCCGCCGAACTTACGTAGACCAAAAGCAAATTGGACAGACATCACCATGCCAATAAAAAGACTGGATACAAAAACGATCCACAAAGAAGCCACCCCCACAGCCTCAATTTGTTGAATGATTGCCTTTCCCTCGAATGGGCGCCGTGTGCCTGCTTGCAAAGCCCCTACGCCCATACGCGAAAGTTGTCCTAACTCGCTAATGAGACGGACCACTGCGCTGACCCAGCGAAAAAAAATAGACTCGGGGGGCGTCACCACAACCTGCCCTGCTTGATAAGAGGGGTGCCCACCCGCCGGGGGAGGAATAATTGAAGACGAGGGGCTACCGGAATCCCTTTCTTCGTCGATCTCTAACCCCGGGGCTGAGTCTTCATCCGCACTCATTTTTGCGGCCTCTCCAGGGTGCGAAATCCGTAGACCATCGCGCGAAAGTCTGCACGGCTATCCTGAAGATTCGAGGAGTTTCCCCCAGCGTCCACGTGCAAAAAATCGTAGACACAGCCATTTTTCTTGAGGACCACCACCACAAAGTGACGAGGTACGCCGTCAAGAGAAGCCAGAATTTCTAATTCGAGGGCATCGCGCCCATCAAGAGTTAACTTCTTTTCGTCGATGAGCTCGCGCTCTGTCAATTGCAAAAATAGATGCTGAGCTAGGGCTTGCAGGGGTACATCGTCCGAGTCCAAACCGCAGCGGGCCGACACGGCGACGGTTGCTCCTGCCTGATCGTTTTGAAATGCCACCTTTGCGTCATCAGCCTGCAAAACTCGCAGAGCTGGGGACACTGGTCCTAAACGAAAAGCGACTTCTTTGTCGCGGTATTCGGTACCGTTGAATTGCGCGCTCGAACAGCCAGCAAGCAAGACACACAGCCCCCCCAAGAAACCCAAGGCTAGGCGCCGACGTATGCTCTGCATCGACCGCAACAAAGCACTACGCCCCCTGCACACTCTAAGATTTAGATAGCTTCGCTTTGGCTCTGCCACAGTGGGGGACGCTAGCACGCAGAGTCAACGAATGTCCCCTCCCACGCTGGCGCCAAGAGAGATCGCGCTCTAACTTTGCCCTGGCGAGCCAATGAATCAAACCCACGACCGAACCAAAAGCGATTTTCGCCCCCTCGTCACGCGCAGCATCGTGTATCTGAGTGTGGTCATGTATTTGCTCACCTCTTGGATGCGCAAGAGCGGGGTAACCTGGATTGATGCAGGCTACGGTCTCGTGCCCTCTCGATTGACCGCAGATCCGACAGGAGAAGCCTATAAGGTGGTCACCAGCCTTTTTTTACACGCTTCTTTCTCTCAGTTGCTCTGGAACCTCCTTTTTCTCTTTGTCTTTGGCAGACGAGTAGAAAAAGCATTTGGAGGCACGCGCTACGCTCTGTTCTTCGTCCTAGCTGGCGTAGCAGGAGCCATGGGCCAGCAATGGATTGATCCCGATAGCACTCTGCCTCTCATTGGGGCATCAGGGGCTGTTGCTGGAATTTTAGGAGCCTACCTGGTGCTGCACGCCCAAGCTCCCTTTACCTTTTTTCGTGTCCCGGCCTGGCTCATTTTGGGTTCTTGGTTTGCCGGTACCCTCATAGGTGGGCTCAATAGTGTGCGCAGCGGTGAAGCCGAACCAATCTTCTTTGCCAACTTAGGAGGGTTTCTTGCGGGTCTCCTGCTTGCGCGCACCCTTTCACTCTTAGAATCAGAGAAAAAAGAGGGCAACTCCCGACGCTACCTACCCCGTCGAAAAATATTTCCAAAAGACGACGATGGGCCGTTTTGGCAACGTTAGACATCGAGGACTGAGAGAAAGCGCCTCAGCAGGCACTCCCACTTCAAAATGTACGTTTTAGACGCCAATAAAGAGACGGTGAGCGAAGTTTCTCTCTAGTCGGGCACGCAGAACTTTGTCTGCAGAAGTCTCTATATCGTATTCTACACGGCGAAACTCAAAATGCCGTGTGTCTGTATCGAAGATGACAAAGCTAGCGCGATTGTCGTAGTCACGAGGCTGACCCACAGAACCAATGCTCACAATGTACTTGCGATCGGTCTCAAGAGTAAAATCAACAGGAGGTAGCTCCTCGACTGTTGTGGCCGTTAAACCAAAGACTTTACACAGGTGGGAATGACCTATCAGAGTGATTTGCCCCAGCTCTTTGAAAATGGGCAAACATTCGCGAGCCTGTTCAGGAGCAAAGATGTACTCAAATTCTTCGAGACGAACAGGGCTGCCATGGCAAAGATGTACGTCAATGTCGTCTAGCTCGACCTTATAAGGAAGCCCACGCAGCCAATCCATATTCTCCTCGGTGAGCATTTTGGCATGGGTGTCCAAAGCGTTGCGTGCCGCCTCGTAATAGTAAGAGTAGTCCATTCGACCAGCGACTGCGGCATCGTGATTGCCAAGGATCGTATGGAGCGAAAGCTTACGAATAATATCGCAACACTCGTTGGGAGAGCCGCCGTAGCCGACGGTATCGCCCAAACAATAGTACTTATCGATTGATTCGCCATCGAGTACCTGAAGTACTGCGCTGAGCGATTCGTAGTTTGCGTGGATATCGCTGAGGACGGCTATGCGCATCGTATAAAATAGGGCCGCCCTAAGGCTGGACGGTTGAACTGAGAGTATGACGAATAAACGCCCCCGGGGGCAAGTGGTTCCGGCTTCATTGATACAAAGAGACCGAAATATTGCAGGCGCAGGTCGATCTGCGGACAATTCGGCTGCTTGTGGGCGCACTGAGGGGGGGGCTCCAAAGCGTCGTGGGACCCTCGAAGGGCCCCCTTGGACACAAATCGATTGCATTTCGTCCCATTCCTGCTTGGACACGAACACAAATGATCTCAGCAGACAGCCCATTTTATGGCGTGCCCAGCCAAATTTCCGACCTCTCCAACAGCCTCGTCGATTTTGTTGAACGGGCCGTCGGTATTCGACCGGATTATTCTCCAGACACTCTTTCGATTGTTGATCATTTTTCACAACTCGCTCACGCTGAGTTGAGTGATCGACCCGAGGTAAGCGATCTCACAGCTCAAGCGCTCGGCGCCTATTTTGGCGAAGTTCTGAGACGCTCAGAGGGGGCTTTTTGGCAGGTACCCAATGCCAATTTTCACAATTGGAGCCTTTGCGGGGTTTCATCGTTTGTCATGATCAATCCAATTGGTGTTGGTTACGATGCTCTCTATGCCACCACTGGGCATCAGGGGCCCTCTTCGCAATTGAAACTCGCCCCCGAAGATAGACAAATGGTCAATGCCCGCCTAGCGAGCTTGCCCCCGACTCGCGACACTGAGTACTTTACTCTGTGTACCCGACTTGAGGTAATACAAATTACCATGGAGTGTGTGCTTGGTGAGCAGAACAAGCGTGGGTACGACGATATGGTTTTCACCGCTGACGACTACTCGAACGAATTGCGACCCCTAGGAGAGCTCTAATCAAGGGCATCTATTTTCGAGTTGATACGCTCTCACGCTCAGGAGGGCCAAAACGAACTCGCCCAGGAGAAAGAACCGTCTGTTCATCGAATATTTTTTCTCCAAAGAAATCCCGTGCTGAATAGTGTATTTCACCCGAGCTGACATAAATCGGTCGCTTTTCTCCCGGCTCAAGCCAAATAAAAGGAACACGATTCAGCTGCACCACAAGCCCTCGATCTGTCGAGTTTTGTAATATTATTTGGTTGCGTGGGCGCTTGTCAGGAGGGCTCGCCGGACGTGGTACATCGTCCTTCAAAGGGGCGTCATCCCCTTCTGTTGCCGGGGCCACCGCCAAGGGTGCCTCCTGAACATGACTCAGGGGAAAGACTTGGTATCGATCTTTTTCGGAAAAGAGAAACCCCGCAAACGGCGGCAACTCACCCCGCTTAAAGAGCGGTAACGCCGGCGGCGATCGAAACTGAGAGAGTTGCATTTTCTTGAGAGGTTTCAGAGAAATCACTTCCAATGAAAACCTTTCTTCATTGGGCCAGTCCACCACAAATTCGATGGGCAAATGCCCTTGAGGACAAAGTTCGGGGGTGCCCCTCACTCGAATGAACTCCAAAAGAGTGGAGCAAACCAGAGGAGCCGCGTAAGGCAACTCCTCTACTAATGCCATCTCCATACGCACCACACCCACCGAAGTCCGAATCTCTATTCGTTGTGTTTCCCGCTTGAGACGCTCGCCCTTCTCTAGCTTCTTTACGATAGGTTCAACAAAAGGAACCCTGTCCACTCGCCTCTCCGAAAAGAGCGAAGCTAACGCTCCTTGAGGCACAATGCGGTAGCTTCTGTGATCAGGCCAAAGAAGCAGATAACCGAGGCGGTCTGCGCGAGAAAGAAGAGAAGCCCCTTCAGCGAACGGAAATGCCTTCCCCGAAAAAAGTAGATGCATACGCGCCGCGCGCTCGGGGACTTCTCGCAAGAGACGAATCCTCAGGCTGGGCCAAAGTGCGATGTTTTGCTCTGCATGCTCGATTGATTTTTTGCTGAGGGGCCACGAAGACCTCAACCGAAGCTCAAAGCCCGCCCCCACTCCACTTTTTAAGCTGTCCTCAGAAAGTGACTCGGTGAGGGGCCAATGGCTCGGCTTCTCTCGCTTTCTTAGACGAGTTGGCTGCGTGCGTGCTCCACCGGGGTTACCTTGGCCATGCACTGAATTTTCGGAGGGAGCGCCCGATGTACGCACACCTTGGCGCAAGGGCTCCGGCAAAATGCGGGCGTTGGGGCTTTCTTCTGTCGCCACCACTGTATCTTGAGCAAAAACGTTTTTCTCTTTTTCTCGCGTGTCCTGACACGCCACCGAAAAAATAGAGACCAGAGTTCCCAGGAAAAGACCGGAGCGAATGAAGGGACGCGGCAGCACCCTGAGAGTGTGCGTTAGATGGGCTCCCTCAAGCAACAACGAAAAAGCAATGCGTCCTCCCCGTCCCGATAATAATGCGCGCGCCGCCCCACTTGTTGAAAGCCCAGGGCCCCATAAAGCCCTTGTGCAGCAAGGTTGGCCGCTCGTACCTCCAAATGGATAAAAAGGCAGGACTCCCGGCGAGCGAACTCTACCAACCATGTCAAAAGGGACAGAGCGACCCCTTGCCTACGAGCTTCGGAGGAAACGGCAATGTCCACCAACTCAAGCTCATCGAGAATCTTCCAAGCAAGAAAAAAACCTACAGGGCGCTCTCGCTGCTCCGCTACATAGAGCAATGCACACTCGCGCTCACGCTCGGCTGACGCCTGAACAGTCAACCCCGCCTTCTTCGCTAGCTCCTCGATAAAAAAATCATCAGCAGCCTCAGCTAAGCGAATTATAACAAAAGGCCGAGACCCACCTGCGCTCAAGCGAGGCGATTTTCTGTGCGTCGCTTTACAAGTCGCCCGTTGAGCAATCGATAGAGCACTTTGCAACATACAAAAGAACTGCCTTCGAGCTGGGCTACAATTTCTCCGACGGTTGCAAGCCCATCAATTAGTTCTAATGCGGCTTGTTCCTCTGGACGAAGGTCTTCGTGCTCCGCGAGGTTGTCAATGGCCATCTCGTCGCGAAACAGAACATCCTCAAAGTCGAAGCTATCTTCAATCAGGCGCCATTCGTCAACTCGACGAAATCCCTCCATCACCAAACCGGGTGCACGCAAACCAAGCTGAGCGGCGTCCTCATTGTGATCATGAATCACAAATCTAAATCGTCCTGTGCGCCAACGCACCACCTCGTAGACCAATTCGGAGGTTTGCTCAGTAAGAGCAGCTTTGAGAGTTTCTTCTGCGAGAATGTCCTCGCTCACTAAGAAATTTCCCAGCTTCTTGCCAGCGGCACGAGCATTCTTGATTTGAACTTCTAAATCTTTTCGGGTCAGACTGCCTTTGTCGACCAAATAGCGACCGAGCAAAAATTCTTCGGGTAGCCCCGAGTGGTTGGCGAAGTCGAGATTACCGTCTCGCAAGAGTAAGTTGACGCGGTTTTTACCACGGCTCAGTGTCAGGGTGCCCGTTTTGCGTTGCAACTCCAATAGTTGCAAAATTTCTGCGATAGAGATCGAAGCCAAATCGCCCGAAAGGGCCTCGCCTGTCCCGCGACTAAGAGCAGCCTCGGAAAGAAGTTGAGCCAAGTTGGCTGTGATCTGGGGGTTGAGCCCATTGGCAAGAGGAAGGGCCAATTGCTCTCGATTGAGATCGAGCTCTTCCACTTTTTCTATGAGCAGATCAGCGACCAAACGGGAAAACTTGAGGATTGACTGCTCCCCATTGGTAACATCGCTCCAACTTTCTCGACTAATAGGCTCATCATCTTCTGGATTGACGGCACTCTCGCTCTTTTTCTCATGAGAAGCAGAGCCCAAAGAAGACTCAGGAGCTGCCTCTTCTTTTTTTTCTAGAGCGCTCTCGATGACAGCGATGAGCCCGCGGGCGTCAAATGGCTTTGTGATTGCGTCGAGGGCACCTGTTTGTTGAACAAACTTACCACGAATGCGATCTCCCTTTGCGCTCATGAGAACAACGGGTACGTGCGCAAGCTCGGGCTTTTCACGCACAGACATGCAAAGCTGGTAGCCATTCATGCGCGGCATCACAAAGTCCACCAACATCAAGTCGGGAGGATCTATCGTGGCCAGGACCTGCATTGCGTGCAGGCCATCCGTCGCGTCAATGGTCTCAAACTCATGGCGCTCCAAAATATCCTTCACCACTTTACGAATGGTAGGACTATCGTCGACGATCAGAATGCGGGCGCCCATAAATAGAAAAACCGCCGATAACAAAACCGACGGTTCTCTATATTGCCCAAGGCATGCCTTGACGGCAAGGGCGAGGCTGCCCTTGCAAGTAAAGGTTTAGCGCTTTCGCTGAATCATGCTGGGCGCGCCTGCCAATTCGGCGAAATATCCGAGGATACCGGAATCACCCTTGAGCAAACGCGCACGGGACTCCTCGGCAAGACAAGCCTCACCACTACCACCTGAATAGGCAAAAGAGGCCAACTGCCCACTTACACAATTCGTTACCTTGTCTTCGGCCGCCAATTTGATGGCCAAACCGTTGAGACCATCAAACTCAATGTCGTCACTGCCAGAAATTGAACTAGTGGCAAGAGCATTGATAGGATAATCGCCCTCCATATCGCGGAAACGACCCGCCGCATCAAAGTCTTCTAAACCAAAACCGAAAGGCTCGAACACCTGATGGCAACTACGGCACTCCGGAGTTCCGTGCACGACCTCAAAACGCTCACGAGTGGTGTTAAAGCCCTGAGCTTCTGTGATTGCAGGAACGACCAAAGAAGGGGGGATTTCTGGGCGAATTCCGCAAAGTAACTTCTCGTAAACGAAGATGCCTCGAAATACCGGAGAGGTCAGATCAGGATGGGCTTTAGCCGAAAGGAACGAGCCTTGCGCCAAAATGCCCAAACCCTTGCCCGCGGGACGATCTGTCTTTTCGAAACCATCTGTCACCGAGCCAAATCCGTAATGAGCTGCCAAGAGCGAGTCGAGGAATGTATAGGGTGCGGTGAGGAGATCTTTTACGTTGCCACCAGATTCAAAGACAATGTAGTCGAGGAATTTGCGTGTTTCGAGAGCCATCGATTCGCGGATATCATTGAAATTGTCAATGCCGTCCTTAGAAGAGACACGCACCTCCAGGTACTCGGCCCATTGCTCAAAAAAGTCCTCGATGACCGCTCGCCCTTCGGGAGTTCCTAAGAGCTTTTTGGCCTCTTCGACTCGCACCGCCGGATCTGCCAAATCTCCGGCTCGAGCTCTTGCCAAAAGGTCAGCAGAAGCCGGTCGACCAGAAAACACAAAGGCCAATTGAGTAGCAATTTCTTCGGCGCTCAGCTTGCCACCGTCGTCACCTAACTCTGTGCGGTAAACAAATTGCGGGGATTGAAAGAGAGCGACGAGCATCCATTTCATGCCCATCGTGAAATCGCTCTTATCGGCCACCGATGTATAATGAGCAACTAACTGATCTCGCTCAGCTCCTTCAAGAGGACGGCGGTAGAGTTTTTCTCCGTAAGCGTCGACAAAGGCTCCTGCGCAAGCTGCGTCAGCAGCATCGACAGCACAGGGTAGAATTTTCGCGAGGGTATCTGAGCTTGAAACCAATGTTGCGACGCTGAGCGCCGTCTTATAAATTTCCTCGACAGTCTGAGGACCTACCAAAAGATTGCGCGCGTCGTTGGTGAAACCAGAATAGCCCACTGGGTCAACGCCCATTGCCACCCCAGCCCATTGCTCGGTGATCTCTGGGAAGAGAGCTTGAATCGTACTTTGATATTCTTTAGCAGTCAGGCGCCGCAAACCGGCTTTGGCGAGGCTGGATTCGGCGCAAGTTGTGGACCTATCAACCTTTTCTATCTTGATAGGACCATCAGTGATGCCGCCTGTGCCTGGCTCCGGATTATCCGGATCGTCGGCGCCGGGGCCGCCCGTTTTCTTGTCGGGATCTTTAGGATCTAAATCAGAAGCACTGCAAGCGCTCAGGCTCAGAGCCGAAAAAAGAAATGCCGCTGTGGAAATATTGAGTAAAGCCTTCATGCGAGCATCTCCTCGACAATCTTAGTGGGAGCGTCCCCAATATCGGGAAGGGGCGCGCCCATCACCTTACCTATCGTCGCGAGAACATCCGTGTGTTGACGATTCTCATCCACGTTGATGACGTTTCCACCCTTTTTGAATTGACCTGCTGCACCGCCAATCAACACCTGAGGCAAGGTTGTATACAAGGTGCCATTGCTCGCGCCCTGAGTGGTACCAGTGCCCCAAGTTTCTCCCGCATCAGAGTTGTGATTCTTTGGATCAGATATCTCAGAGCAAATATGCACGATGCTGTTGTCTAATACGCTGGAGCCTGGAGCAGCTGGATCGTCTTGAGCCAAAATAGGCAAAAGCACTTCGGCAATGGTCTTCATGAACCAATTTTGGGCCTGAGCAAACTCGTCACGATTTCCGTGAGAGAGGCCATTGTGGTGGCCACCGCTCAAGCCTGGACCGTCCTCAAAACTAAAGATCAAGTCCGAGTTTACGTGAAGCGCTTGCAGAGTGAGGACACTTGCTGTCCCACAGAGCATGGCTGTGCCTGCATTTTGCAGCTGGGCTTTGAACACATGGCCAAATTTCGTTGGATCGAGAGGATCCATCGTGCGAGTTGCCTCGACCAAGTCTAACACGGGGCGATCGGTGCAGGTGATCATCTTAGAACCGGTGTCTTGTTTCATGCCGGCCAATGCATCGAGATGTTGCTTGAGCTTATTTTCCTCACTTGTCAGACCCTGCACCTTCTTTGCGAGTTCCTCCACTTGTCGCATACTCAAATTGATGGTCTCGGCACGAAAAGCGGCTTCGTCCACCTCACCCTGACCTCCCCCGCCTAACCCAAAGAAGAGCTCATCAGCCGCAGCAATCGGGCTTGGTTGCGCTCGAACCCATTGACCGCCGTGTTTGATCAACTGGGAGTCCACTGTGAACTCTCCTGCTTTGAAGGGAACAGCCCCCAGGGTAAAGGGTTTCACCTTGAGCTGTTGAGCTATCTGAAAGTCGAATGAATCAGCTGCCCCTGCGCCGGAGCCGGTTAAAACCGTTTTGATAGCTGTATGATTGTTGGCACCCGTCGCCATACCAGAGCCCCGAATCACATTGACCAATTCGGCATGAGGCTGAAAAGGGGCGAATACCCCGTCAGCCCCCTTAGCCATCAAATCGAGAGAGCCATCATCTTTAAAAGGACTGGCAAAGTCCCACGGAATACCATGAGGAATAAAGATATTGAGTAGGCGTACTGGGGCACCTGTAGGAGCGGCCACCGCCAACCTCGACATTTTGAATGCCAGGGGAGCTGCGACACCCAGACCGAGAGCGGTCAAGAAGGTGCGTCTTTGGAGTTTATTAAGCGACATTTCATCTTCAGTGTAGCGAAATTCACGCAAGCAACCAGAAAAGCACGCCTTGCAGAAAGCGCTTTCTAGTAGAGTTAGAATGCAATTTTATATCTAGAATAGAAAAAGCCCCGGACAACTGTACGCTGCGGGGCTTTTATAGGGTCGGGAGTCTCGGGACTATTCTTTGGACTTCACAACTTCGACATGTAAATCGACCAATTGCTCGTTGGACACCGCAGTCGGGGCGTCACTCATGAGATCCATCGCTTTTTGTGTTTTTGGAAATGCAATTACATCTCGTAAACTATCACGCCCTGCTAAAAGCATCACCAAGCGGTCAAGCCCCACAGCAATACCACCATGGGGAGGCGCACCGAATTTTAATGCTTGCAGGAGGAATCCAAATTTCTCTTGAGCTTCTTCTTTGTCGATTCCAAGAGCAGAAAATACCTTTTGTTGCACTTCTGGATCGTGCAAACGAATGGAACCACCGGCAATTTCGAAGCCATTGAGAACCAAATCGTAGCGATAACAAAGCACCTTGCCTGGATCGCTCGCTATCATGTCGACACACTCATCATGGGGACGCGTGAATGCATGATGGGCGGCTGACCATTGCTTCTTCTCGTCGTCGTACTCAAAAAGTGGAGGATCGACCACCCAAAGGAAATTCCATTTGTCGCCATGGCCCGATTGGGGAATCAAACCCAATTGTTTGCCCAAATGCACGCGCAAATTCGCCATTACGGTGTGAACAAGTTGCTCTTTTCCGCTTTGGAATAGGATGAGGTCTCCGTCTTGAGCGCCACAGACCTTGTTGATAGCGTCCCGCAATTGGGGGGTCATCATCTTGTTCAAAGGTGATTGAGTCCATGTGCCGTCCGCGGACATCTTGGCCCTCGCCAAGCCTCCTGCGCCCATGCTCTTGGCCATCTTCTCTAGTGCGTCCCCGTCTTTTCGACTGAGATTACCACTTGCAGGTACCACCATTACTTTGATGATCTCTGCGGGCAAGTCCACGCGGTAGGTACCGTCCTTGAATTTCTTAGCCAAAGGCTCCCAAAAGGGCACACCGCCGCCATCATGCTCAACTACCAATTGAGTGATGTCGAAATGCTTCATGCCAAAGCGTAAATCTGGTTTGTCATTTCCATAATCACGCATGGAGTCTGCAAACTTCATACGGGGAAATTTGGGCGCGCCATTTTCTCCACCGGGGTAAAGTTTGGCCAAATCGATTCCGCCCGCTTGTTTCCAAACGGCACCAATGAGTCCCTCAATCAAGGTGAATAAATCGTCCTGATTGATGAAACTGAGTTCGATGTCGATTTGAGTGAATTCTGGCTGCCTATCGAGACGCCCGTCCTCATCTCGAAAACAACGAACGAGCTGAAAGTAGCGATCAAAGCCTGAGCACATCAAAAGCTGTTTGAATAACTGGGGGCTCTCAGCCAGGGCGTAAAATTTACCCTCGTGCATGCGGCTGGGCACCAAAAAGTTTCGTGCTCCGCCGGGGGTGTACTTTACCAAGAAAGGTGTTTCGACCTCAGTACAGCCCTCGTCAGCCAAGAAGTTGCGCGTTGCTTGGCTGATAGCACTGCGCATACGCAAAGCTTGTTGCAGAGGCGCGCGACGCAGATCCAAATAGCGGTACTGGAGGCGCACATCTTCGCGGGTGTCACTCTTGTCGATGATCTCGAAAGGCGGGGTTTCGCTTTTGTTGAAGACCTCAATTTCGAGAACCTCTACCTCGATAGCGCCTGTGGCAAGATGAGGATTAGCTGCGCTCATCATCTTGCCCTCCTTCTTACTAAACTGCTCACCGCGGTCTTTGACCTTACCGCGAATACCAATCACCCACTCACTACGAAGAGCTTCGGCTTGACAATGGGCTTCGCCAGAAGCGTCTGGATCGAAAACGATCTGAGTGACCCCATCGCGATCGCGCAGGTCGACAAAGATCAGATTCCCATGATCACGGCGATTGGAGACCCAACCAAAGAGAACAATTTCTTGTCCGTCGTGCTCGGCGCGCAATGCGCCGCAGGAATGGGTGCGTTTAAGTTCATCGATAAAACGGGCCACGGGGTCCTCGCTGAAGAGTGCTGGTGTTAAAATTGCGCCCAGCGACAAAATACTCAACGCCGGGGGGCTCGGCTTGTAGCGCGGGGCATGGGCGCGCTCAATACGCGGTGGTCTGGAGGCTCAATTGAGTCGATTTAAGCGCAAACCAGTGAAAACTTGGCCATTTTTGGGAGAAATGACAGGGCTGAGGCCGTGCGAGGACTCTTCTCCAACTTCAGTCGGCCCCAAATAGGCCCTAGAACGGGTCATTCTACCCCCAACGGGCCGGTGCAGGTGGCCGCCTTTGTCCTCCCCCTGCTTGGAGCGCTCTGGCAGATGCGCGGCACCCCCCTTTGGCGGAGCGACCAAGCTGTTTTGGCGGCCTTACACTCACCGAGCCAATTGGTGGGCACCCTCAGCAGCATATTTTCGCAGTTTTTTCTGCACATTCCCCTGGGAGACCAGGGGTTTCGCCTTGCCCTGCCCAGTGCAATTTTCACCGCGCTCGCGGGTTTGGCCACCCTGCACCTCTGCCACTATCTCTTTCGTCGCCAAGGAGGCGCTAGTCGTCTCGACCCGTGGCTTTCTCTAGGTGCATCCCTCTCGGTTTCTTTTAGCCTGCCGTGGCTCCTTGAAGCAGGGGTTGCAGGGAGCGCGAGTGTTGGAGGATCCCTCTCTCTTTTCTTGGTCTATTTCATTCTTCAAAATGGACTACCCCGTAGCGTTTTGGGTTCTGGGCTCATTGGGTTGCTCTTGGGTGCGCTCTTTACCGAAAGCCCTTGGTGCGCCGGAGTCTGCGCGGCGGTTGCCTTCATTTACTGGCCCGAGGCAAAAGTACTTCTTGGTAGCAAGAACCATTTGGCAAAAGTTCTCACACTTCTTGGTACTGCCGCCTCAACAGTCTTGATTCTTTGGCTGCCTGCATTGGCCAACAGCTCGATACAAAGCATTCAGGCTTGGTCCGAGGGCGTGCAAGGTAAGCCGACAGTTTGGCTCATGTGGGCGCCTCTTGACTGGATCTCCAGTATTGGTTTTCTTTGGTGCGGCGGCGCTCTTTTTGCACTCTTTTTTAGCCTTGAAAGCAAGCGCCCCCTCGCAGTGCTCGCGCTCGTCATTTTAGCAGACATTGTGGCGCCAGGTAATTGTGTAGAAGGGTGGACCACAAGCCAGCAAACGGACGCCAATCGTTTAAGTTTGCATCTGCTGGCACTTGGCGTTGTGGCCCCCTTGGGCGCCTTGGGTTTGCGCACTTTGGGTGAAACAGCCCAAGCTTTGCGTCTTTTCGCGGCGCGCCCCCTTGCTGCCATGGTTGCGGTCTTGGCCATTGCAGGCTGTTTGGCAAGTGCAGAAGACTCCCTGCGCACCCTCGAACAGACGAGTACAGGCGGAACTCAAGCCTGGACGGATGAAGCCTTATATTCCCTACCCGAGCGAGCACTGGTTCTGACTCAATCACCCGCTTGGGGGCGTCGACTCTTGGCCGCTCAAGCTCAAGGAGAGCGTCCAGATATTTTGGTGGTCCCTCTCAGCAATCTCACACGTGCAGGGGCTCTCTCTTCATGGCTTGAGCGAGAGCCCGCTCTTGAAATTTTACTGCGCGATTTAAGTCTTGCAGATGTTCCTTCGGAGCGAGCCATTGCACGCTTGGTGGACGCGCGCCCCCTCTTCGTCGAACTGGATCCTACCTGGGACAGACGTCTGTTGGAGCACGTGATCCCCACAGCTCCCTTGGCGCGCCTTTCGGCTCATGCTTTGGGACGCTCGGAGAGATTGGCCGCACTCAATTCTATCGCTCCGGTTCGAAGACGAATCATCACTTCGATAGAGGAAGGGCTCACGAACGACAACGCAACGCGCACCATTTTGAATGAAGGCATGCAAAAGCTTGCTCTCACTCTCAAGGCCGTTCGTGACCGTGCGGCAAGTTCTCGTCTTTTGGAGTTGGCCCCCACGACGCTTGGAGGAGAAAGCCCCCCAGAGGCAAAGAGTTTGGCTCCCCTAGCGGCGCTGAAAACACTTTAATCGCCGCCAACAAAAATAGACAAATGGCTCCTGGCTGAAGTGCACCTATGAAAGTAGAGGGCGCACAACCTCATGCACTCTTTGGGTGACTATTTGCCCAAGGCGACTAGCCCTTGATGTTGAGCAGCTCCTGGGTCATCTCGTCGGCGGTTTTAACAACAGCAACGCTCGCCTTGTTCAAGCCGTCCGCTCGCATCATGTCGGTGAACGCACCCGCGAGGTCCTGGGAGGCACTAGAGACGTTCACTGTGGCCGCTCCACCTGCAGAAGCAGACGAGGAGCTCGCCGAGCCATGAAACGCGCCTTGCACGGCAACTGCGGCCCGATTTTGCAGATTCGCAGCTTTGCGCATTCCTTCTACGCCAGAAGCTGCGGCGCTTGAAAGTGAATGGATCTGCCCCGCCATGCCCTCAAGTACGGCGCGCCCCACCCAGACTTGAGAGAAAAGATCAGATGACCCTTGACCAATTGAGTAATTTCAGGCAATTCCGCCCGTGGAGGCGTGGCCGAGTGGTCGAAGGCACTGGTTTTGAAAACCAGCGAGGTGCAAGCCTCCAGGGGTTCAAATCCCTTCGCCTCCGCAAAGAACCCAGTCTGAAAAGGCTGGGTTCTTTCTATTTGGGACGGTGCTGACCAAGACGTTTGGTCACCGTTTTCTGCTTGGTGACCAAAATCTGACCAAACATCAGAGCCTCTTTGGATGATAGGCTCCTCAATATCGGGCGACTCTTGAGCACCTTCTTTCCTAAAGAAGCCTGGGATCTTATTGATCTCTGCTTGCAGAAACTTGAGACCAGGGTCCTCATAGTGACGCTCCTTAGTGTTGGCAGGGGCGTGGCCTAGAAGCGCTGTGATGGCCTCACTACGTACATTTGCTCTAAGGGCTACCGTGGCGAAAGTCCTTCGGAGTGATTTGCGGGTGAGCAAGACCCCGTCAGCGTTCCCATCACACCCCGCCTTACTCAAATCCGACTGGAACGGAGCACTGCGTTTCTCCCGGAACGGCATCCCCATACTGTCCGTGAAAAGAAAATCCTCTGAGTCGGGTTCTCTCCCGACATACCGTGCCCAGCCTAATTCCATCCAAAGTTGCAGCTCCCCTTCCAGTTCACGATGAACAGGTAACTTTCTGACCGAGTCCTTGGTCTTTGGGGGACCAAGTTCTGACGGCGTCTTGCCGTAGGGAAGGCTCAGTTGCTTTGTAATGTCGAAGAATAATATCCCGTCTTCACGGCATACGTCCTTAAACTGAAGTCCGTGAAGCTCTCCTGGTCTAGCTCCTGACAGGGCTCCTGCGTGATTCAAGATCCGCCGATGCTGAGGAAGCTCAGGAGAGGCAATCAGTTTAGTCACCGTAGTGACGGGACAAACGACGACTACTTCTTCGTCTGCGTTTCTCAGTTCTTGAAATCTCGTCTGGAAGAGGTGCCCAGATGTGGGTAGCTCCCAATTTCTCCGATAGGATCCCAGACTCTGAGCAATCCGATACACCTTAGTCACCACCTTGACGATGTTACGAATGGTCTTGAACTTCCGTGGTCGAACTACACCACCAGAGCCCGTAATTTCCTCCTTTGCCAAGGCATTAAGCCAGGCAAGAACAAGGGCCTCGTCGTGTTCCATGATGGGTCGGGCGGATAGTATTGGATCCGTCCGCAATGACTTGCACCTGAAGGCTACCTCATACTTTGTCGTACCCTTGCGGTACCCTTCATCCATAAACCTTGCACATTCATCGCAGGCTTGAGGCCAAGTGCTAGGCACTTGCCCAGGAAGCTCTCGGCTGCGTATTTCGGCCTCGTACCAGCGCTCGGCAAACGCGAACGCACTGTCCCTGGTGTCAATGTGTT
>Ga0256845_1001570_pt1 | contig 18012 bp, 16 predicted proteins | sample RiftiametaG_FD_189101 | JGI IMG/M metagenome (GOLD analysis project Ga0256845, IMG submission 189101) | Tube worm associated microbial communities from hydrothermal vent at the East Pacific Rise, Pacific Ocean - Riftia | ecosystem: Host-associated > Annelida > Integument > Unclassified ...
GTTAATCGAGAAACTGTATGCCCATTTGAGCGCTGATAAGAATCCATCGCACAAAGATAAAGTTTTTAGAAGCTAAAGCGAAATGCACTAAAGTGCATAGTTTCAACTATATTTGTGACAATGAATACTTAAAAACTTTAAAGCGGTTTAAAATAATGAAAAGTAGTCTTAAAAATAGAGTAAACAGAAAGAATAAATAATAAGTTCTACTTCTTTTCCTTCACCAAAGGATGATCTTTAATGTAGTCTTCAAAAGGAATTCCTTTATGAAATTCTGAAGAATAGATGTATTGCTTAATGTGATCTGCCCAACCTTTATGTTTTTTACTTTTGTCTAATACTTTATTAGGATCAAAAGCTTTACCAAAATGAACCTTAATCGTTTTACCTTTTTGTTTAAACATTTCGTCAGGTAAAAAAAGCATTTCGATGTTAAATTTGATGCCAATTTTTTCTCTAAATCGAGCAAAATTGTAAAAGAATTTAGAATTTTCACCTTCAATAAAAACAGGAACAATTAAGCGTTCGTGGTCTAATGCTTGTGTAACAAAACTTTTTTTCCAATCTAAATCATAAATTCGACCATCATCTTGTTTTCTTGATACTAAACCAGCAGGAAAAAAGCCTACAGTTTCATCTGTCATCAATACATTTTCGATAGAACGTAAAGAACTGTGAGAAGCACTTTTTATTTTATTTACGCCAATAAAAACATCACCGTAGTTTTTTAAATTTTTAAGTACATCATTCACTACAAAGTGTACATCTTTTCGTTGTTCTCCAATCGCCTTTACAAAAGCCATACCATCTAAACCACCTAAAGGATGGTTTGCAGCCAAGATAATTCCGCCAGTTTTAGGTACATTATGGCCATTAACAGCTTCTACTTTAGCACCTAATAAATGTAATCCTTGATTATTGAAATCTAATCCATACACATCTTTTAATTGATGCATGATAACATTAATTTCATCTTCGTGAAGCTTACGTTTTAGGTAGTTTTTTACGAAACCTGGTAACCATTTGTTAAGTCCTGGAGCTTTCTCCTTTAGCACTTTGGCTACATCAATAAATTTTTCTTCTGGCATAGGTTTTTATAATCTGGGCGCAAATATAACGAAGTTGTAGAAAAGATTTATTTAGTTTCCTCTTTAAGATTTCTTTCAATGGTATTTACTCTGTCGTTTAGTTTTCTTAAACCTCTAAACATTACGTAACTTCTTTGGTAATCTCCTACAGCAAAAGCAGGAGAACCTTGTACAATTTTTCCTTCTTCTTTAATAGAAGAGCCAACACCTGATTGACCTGCAATTTTTACGTTATCTGCAATTTTTAAATGTCCAACAACACCTGCTTGTCCACCCATCATCACATTTTTTCCTAAAGTAGAAGAACCTGCAACAAATGAACCGCCAGCTAAAACACAATTCTGACCAATCTCAACATTGTGTGCTATTTGAACTAAATTATCCAATTTAGCACCTTTCTTAATGATGGTAGAACCCATTGTAGCTCTATCTAAGCAAGAGTTGGCACCAATTTCTACATTGTCTTCTAAAATAACATTACCAATTTGAGGAACCTTAATGTATTCATTTTCTGAATTAGGAGCAAAACCAAAACCATCGCTACCAATAACTGTATTAGCATGAATGGTACAGTTATTTCCTATCACACAATCATGATAAACTTTTACACCAGAAAATAGGGTGCAATTATCACCAACAGTTGTGTTATCTCCAATATAAGTGTGTGGATAAATTTTAACGTTATCGCCAATTTTTACATTTTCGCCAATGTAAGCGAAAGCTCCAACATAACAGTTCTCTCCAATTTGAGCAGTTTCTGCAATAAATGAAGGTTGCTCTATACCTGTTTTGGCAATTTTACTTTGGTAATACATTTCTAATAGCTTGGCAAAGCAAGAATATGCATCATCTACTCTAATTAATGTTAGGGTAGGTTTTACCGCTTTAGTAAGTTCTGTATCGTGGTTTAATATCACAACAGAAGCATCAGTATCATAAATAAAATTAGTGTACGCTAAGTTGGATAAAAAAGAAAGACTTCCTTTTTCTCCTTCTTCAATTTTTGATAGTGCAGAAACTTTAACTTCTCCATCACCTTCAATTTTACCACCTAATAAACCTGCTATTTGTTCTGCTGTAAACTCCATGTTTGTTACCTTGTTTTAATTTTGACTGTAAATATACATTATAATAAAAAATTATTCCTCATAATATGTGATAGAATACAGCTGATTTTTGTCAGTTCACTTATTGAACAGCGCTATTAATTTTTCTATAACCTATTAATCTATCATAAGTATCTTGTATTTGTCTGTGATAAACCAATAACGAATAATCGTTTTCTGTTTCAGAATAAGACCCTTCAATTACGGATAAATCACCTTTGTTTTTAGACTCATCACCAACAAAACAATACATATAGTTGTAATAACCTTGTTTTAATAATACCTCTTTGTAATATCTACTATTTAGGGTGTCGTATTCTAATTTCATTTCCTCTTTAAATTCCCAATTACTAAATTTACCGAATAAGTATAAATTACCTCCAGGTAAAGGGTTTTCATAATTTAATGTAAAATGAACCTTAACATATTCTGCATCAATATCGCTATCTAATGCTTCATTTTGTTTAATTAAAAAGTTTCCGTTAATATCAGCTTTTGATAAATACTGTCGGTAAGCTCTAGGTTCATCATCTAATATATAAGCATGATTCATTTGGTCTTCTTGAAACTGTATTCTTTTAATGTTAATAGTTTGATATTGGATACTTTTTAAATCAAAATCACGGTATTCATTCCCTCCATTAAAAACATTAACATCTTCATAATCGTAATCTAATAATGTGCCATTAATAAATTTGGGTTTTAAACCGTGTATGGCATTATCCCAACGATGATTTTTCATTAAAACAACATTTAGATTTTCAAAAGGGTTAGGCATATCATAATTTTCATGACTAATTTTAAAATCAACCTCTTGCCTGTGAAATTGCCAACTTACATTAGTAGCTCGGTGTACTTTCATATCAATAGCAACTTGACTTTCAAAAATCATAAAACGTTTGGTAATAATAGGAGTCTCAGGTTTGTTTTCTTCATAAACCATAACAATATAATTACCTGATTTACTAAGGCTAAAATCACTGTTAGGAAAAGTTACTTTATAATGTGTGTAATATAAGTCGGTACTAAAGGCGAGTTTGTAGTCAATGATCTCATTTTCTAAAAACCCATTTACATATTCATTTTTCATTAAATCAGAAGGGTTCCAATTGGCATCGCAATGGATTACTTGGTAGTAATAAATTTTATATTCTCGCCTTAAATCATCAAAACTCAATTCTAACGCTTCATTTCCATTAATTGGAAGAATTGGGTAGCTTAAAACTGATCGTTTATTGTATAAAAGGACAGATTTTATGCTATCATCATAGGTATAATCCTCATATCTTAAAAAACTATCGTTTGCATAATCATCATCATCATCGCTAAATTTCAGGTTAGAAGTAAAGGCTGTAGAAATAATTATAATAGCAACAAGTGCTATTATATAAGCGCTTGCTTGGTTTTTTATCTTAAAAATCATATCAATTTATTTGTTGGTAAAAATACTATATTGAGCTTATGAAAAGGCGATCTCATCTAATTTCTTAAAATTCTTTTTATTTTGCTTTGATTTCGGTTACTATTTTATAAATTTGTGCCTCATTTCAACAAAAAATAAATATGTCAAAAGACGTAAAAATTCGCAAAGGCGTAAACATTAAGTTATCTGGCGTTGCCGAGAAGCTTTTTGCAGAGCCTATTTCTACTTCTGATATAGTACTTAAACCAACTGACTTTCCAACTTTAGTGCCAAAATTATCGGTAAAAGTAGGAGATAAGGTTAAAGCTGGTTCTGTATTATTTTATGATAAATCCAATGATCAAATATTATTTACTTCACCTATTAGTGGCGAAGTAACTGAAATTAACAGAGGAGAGAAAAGAAAGATTTTAGAAGTAAAAGTTAAAAATGATGGTGCAAACCAATTTGAGACTTTTAAGAAAGCTGATCCTTCAACCTTATCAAAAGAAGAAGTTAAAGAAAACTTATTAAAAAGTGGTGTTTGGCCATTTATTCGCCAACGTCCTTATGATGTTATCGCTAACCCTAATGATGAGCCAAAAGCTATCCATGTTACGGCATTGGATACTGCTCCTTTAGCTCCAGATTATGGGTTTATTGCTCACGGACAAGATGCTGCGCTACAAGCAGGATTAGATGCGTTAACAAAATTAACTTCAGGTAAAGTTCATTTAAACATTAATGGTAATGCAAATGCTGATGCAGCATTTACAGGAGCTAAAAATGTTCAGATTAATAAAATTTCAGGTCCACATCCAGCAGGTAATGTTGGTATTCAAATGCACCACATCGATGCTGTTAATAAAGGAGAAGTTGTTTGGGTATTGAATGCATTAGATGTATTAACGATTGGAAAATTATTTTTAGAAGGAAAATTTGATGCTACAAGAGCTATCGCTTTAGTAGGAGCAAAAGTAAATGAGCCAAAATACATTAAAACAGTTTTAGGAGCTAATGTTGCTGAACTTGTTAAAGGTAATGTTAAAGAGGGTGGAAGATATATTAGTGGAAATCCTTTATCGGGAACACAAGTTGCTGCCGATGGACATTTAAGCTTTTACAACTACCAACTTTCTGTAATTACCGAAGGTGGAGAAAATAGATTTTTTGGATGGTTACCATTCTTAGGTTTTAATGGCTTTAGTTTATCAAGAACTTCTATGTCATTTTTATCTCCTAATAAAGAACGCGATTTGGATACCAATACAAATGGTGAAGAAAGAGCTTTTGTTATGGCTGGTGAATATGAAAAAGTTTTCCCTATGGATATTTATCCTGTTCACTTAGTGAAAGCAATGATTATTGAAGATATTGATTTAATGGAAAATTTAGGGATTTACGAAGTAGCTCCAGAAGATTTTGCTTTATGTGAATATGGTTGTACTTCAAAAATTGAAACTCAACATATTGTAAGAACAGCATTAGATTTAGTACGAAAAGAAACGAGTTAACTAATTAAACAATTAAACGATGTAGCATTGCTACATTAATTTATTGATAAATTGATACATTAAGTAGATGAAAGCATTAGAAGAATTTATGCAAAAAATTAAGCCGAGTGCTGATGGGAAGTTTCCTATTGCGCATGCGGTTTGGGATGGAACTTATACATTTCTGTTTGTTCCTGGGCATACAAATAAAACTGGATCACATATTAGAGATAGTATAGATTTAAAAAGAACAATGATTATTGTTGTATTGGCATTAGTTCCAGCATTATTGTTTGGAATGTTTAATGTTGGCCATCAACACTTTTTAGCTATTGGCGATTGTGCTGTTGGCGAAGATGTTTGCAACTTGTTTTGGGATAAATTTTTATTCGGAGCAATTAAAGTATTACCCTTAGTTATTATCTCTTATGGAGTTGGGCTAGGAGTAGAGTTTGTTTTTGCAGCCATTAACAAGCATGCCATTCAAGAAGGATTTTTAGTTTCAGGAATGTTAATTCCTTTAATTGTTCCTGTTGATATTCCTTGGGCTATGTTAGCTGTAGCAGTTGTTTTTGCAGTTGTTATTGGTAAAGAGGTTTTTGGTGGTACAGGAATGAACGTATTAAATGTTGCTTTAGTAACAAGAGCGTTTTTATTCTTTGCTTATCCAACAAAAATGTCGGGAGATAAAGTTTGGATTAACACAGGTTTAGAAGATGGTCAACAATTAGTTGATGGTTTTTCTGGAGCTACTCCATTAGGAAACGCTGTAAAAGGTGGTGTTGATGCTTTAAATACTACAGGTGCTAGTTTAATGGAATCAATTATTGGATTTATTCCTGGTTCTATTGGAGAAACTTCGGTTATTGCAATTGGAATAGGAGCTTTAATCTTATTGTTTACAGGTATTGCAAGTTGGAGAATTATGTTGTCATCAATTATTGGTGGTTATTTAATGGGGTTAGTATTTAATGCTGTTGCCGGAGATAATTTATACATGGCTGTACCAGCAATACACCAATTAATGTTAGGTGGTTTTGCTTTCGGTATTGTATTTATGGCAACTGATCCTGTAACAGGAACACAAACAAATACTGGTAAATGGATTTACGGATTATTAATAGGTTTTTTAGCCATATTAATAAGAGTAGCAAATCCTGCTTACCCAGAAGGTGTAATGTTAGCGATACTAATTGGTAACGTGGCAGCACCATTAATTGATCACATGGTGATTGGTTCAAATATTAAGAAAAGATTAAAACGAGTTAAAACAGCATAATTATGGCTATTAATAGAGATAGTAACGTATATACCATTGTTTTTGCAACCGTAATGGTAGTGGTAGTTGGTGGGTTGTTGGCATTTGTGTCAACTTCATTAAAACCAATGCAACAAGCAAATATTAAGAATGAAAAGAAGCAAAATATCTTGCAATCTATTGGTGTAGAAGCTACCGATGGAGTTACAAGAGCTGAAGCTGGAGATTTATTCAATGATTTTATTACAAGAAGAATTACCATTAATTATAATGGTAAAGTTTTAAGTGATAAAAAAGCAGCTGATGCAATTGATGCTCAAGATAAACTAGATGCATTCAATATTGATTTAAGAAAAGAATACACCAACATCATTAAACCTATCATGAATAAGTTTAAAGGTGATGATGCTCAGATTAAAGCTGAAATGGCTAAAGCTGATATTCACTTTCCAATCTTTGTATGTGAGTATGAAGGAGCTACTTATTATGTGCTTTCTGCAAGTGGTAAAGGATTATGGGATGATGTTTGGGGGTACTTATGTGTTCAATCAGACGGAAAAACAATCCATGGAACAGTATTCGATCACAAAGGAGAAACTCCAGGATTAGGATCTAAGATACTGAAGATTGGTTTCAAGATCAATTTATTGGAAAAACAATGGATGAAGGTGGTGCTTTTGCTCCAATTCAAGTATTGAAACCTGGTAAAGATTTAAACAATCACCAAGTAGATGGAATTAGTGGAGCTACTTTCTCTGGTGTTGGTGTTGGAGAAATGTTAACGAGAGATTTAGAAGTGTATTACAATTTCTTTAAAAACAACCCAGAATTTATTAAATAAGCGATTACTTAAGATAAAGTTATGAGTGAAGTAAAAAAATCAGAGCCATTATTCTCAAAGAAGAACATGGCATTAATTACAAATCCGTTTAACAAAATTAACCCTGTTACTATTCAAGTATTGGGTATTTGTTCTGCTTTGGCAGTTACTGTTCAAATGGATAATGCAATTGTTATGTCGGTTGCAGTAACAACAGTATTAGTTTTAGGAAACTTAATTGTTTCTGCAATGAGAAACATTATTCCTGGTAAAATTAGAATTATCGTTCAATTGGTAATTGTAGCAGCATTGGTAATTATTGTGGATCAAGTACTAAAAGCTTATGTATATGATGTATCTAAAAAACTTTCGGTATTTGTTGGGTTAATTATTACCAACTGTATTATTATGGGACGACTAGAAGCTTTTGCTTTAGGAAACAAACCATGGGCATCTATTTTAGATGGAGTAGGTAATGGATTAGGATACGGTTTAGTATTAGTTGTAGTAGCTTTCTTTAAAGAGTTATTTGGTTCTGGAGCATTAACAATTCCTGGATTAGGTAAATTAGAATTGTTTGGAAACGCAACAGATATGACAGGTTTATATGCTTTTGATTATTTAGATAATGGATTAATGTTATTACCTCCATCATCTTTATTTTTAGTAGCCATTTACATTTGGGTGCAAAAAGCAAGAAACCCAGAATTACAAGGAGAATAATTTAATTAGATATTTAAGACATAAGAAACAAGAATAAAGATTGAGAGAATTACTTTAAAACTTTCAACTTTATAAACTTTAAAACTCAGTACAATGGAATACATTAACATATTTATTAAAAGTGCTTTTATTGATAATATGATTTTCACTTTCTTTTTCGGAATGTGTTCATATTTAGCCGTATCAAAAACAGTAAAAACTGCTGTAGGGTTAGGAGCAGCAGTAATATTTGTATTGGTAGTAACAACTCCAATTAACTACTTGCTAGAAACTTTAGTATTAAAAGAAGGTGCTTTAGCTTGGTTAGGTGATGATTATGCAACAATGGACTTAAGCTTTTTAAGTTTCATCATGTTTATTGCAGTAATTGCATCTATCGTTCAGTTGGTAGAAATGTTGGTAGAGAAATTTTCTCCTGCATTATACGGAGCATTGGGTATTTTCTTACCATTAATTGCTGTAAACTGTGCAATCTTAGGAGCTGCTTTATTTATGCAACAAAAACAATTTGCTAACATTGGTCAAGCTACCGTTTACGGTTTAGGATCAGGATTCGGTTGGTTTATTGCAATTGTATTGATTGCAGCAATTAGAGAAAAAATTAAATACTCTCACATTCCAGGACCTTTAAAAGGTGTTGGTATGGCATTTATCCTTACCGGATTAATGGGATTAGCTTTTTTAGGATTTTTAGGATTTGAACTTTAAGATAAAATTTAGACATTAAAATTAGAAGCCTTAAAGCTTTTAACTTTACAAACTTTATAACTCAAAATAATGGATATCAGTACAATAATAATAATAACGATAATTGTTTTCTTTGTTGTAGTAATGACTTTAACAAGTGTTTTACTATTTGCAAAAGCAAAATTAATGCCTTCGGGTAAAATTACCATCAAGATTAATGGTGGCGAAAGAGAATTAGAAGTTGATGGTGGTGATACATTACTGAACACATTAAGTGGTCAAGGTATCTTTTTACCTTCTGCTTGTGGTGGTGGTGGTACATGTGTACAATGTGTATGTCAGGTGCATGAAGGTGGTGGATCAATTTTACCAACAGAGGTTCCTAACTTTTCTAGAAAAGAAATTGCTACTAATCACAGATTAGGTTGTCAGGTGAAGGTAAAAGAGAACATGACGATTGAAATTGAAGAAGAAATTTTAGGAATTAAAGAATGGGAAGCTACAGTAGTATCTAACTACAATGTTGCAACTTACATTAAAGAGTTTATTGTTGAAATTCCAGAAGATATGGATTACAAAGCAGGAGGTTATATCCAAATTAAGATACCTGTTTGTACTGTTAAGTTTTCTGAAATGGATGTTAAAGCTCATCCTCAAGATCATCCAGGAGAACCAGATAAGTTTGAAAAAGATTGGGCAGAAGGAAACTTTGCTATTCGTAACTTAGTGATGAAAAACGATGAAGAAGTAATTAGAGCTTATTCTATGGCTTCTTATCCTGCAGAAGGAAGAAAAGTAATGTTAAACGTAAGAGTTGCTGCTCCGCCTTGGGACAGAGCTAAAAATGCATGGATGGATGTTAATCCAGGTATTGCATCTTCTTATATCTTTAGTTTAAAACCAGGAGATAAAGCAACAATTTCTGGACCTTACGGAGAATTCTTTATTAATGATTCTGATGCAGAAATGCTTTACGTAGGTGGTGGTGCAGGAATGGCTCCAATGCGATCTCATTTATATGAATTGTTTAAAACACTTAAAACAGGTAGAACTGTAACGTATTGGTACGGTGGTAGATCTAAAGCAGAATTATTTTACATTCACTATTTTAGAGATTTAGAAAAAGAATTTCCAAACTTTAAGTTTTTCTTAGTGTTATCAGAACCACAAGAATCGGATAATTGGAAAACAATGAAAGATGTAAATGATACAACAGGAGATGGTTTTGTTGGGTTTGTTCACCAAGTAGTAATAGACCAATATTTAGACAAGCACGAAGCTCCTGAAGATATTGAATTATACTTCTGTGGACCGCCAATGATGAACAACGCAGTTCAGAAAATGGGAGAAGATTTTGGTATGCCAGATGAAAACATCCGATTTGATGATTTTGGTTGATTAATAGAACTAATATATAAAATACATAGCCTCAACAATCGTTGGGGCTTTTTGTTTATAGAATCGTTTGGTAAATTTGAGGACGTTTGATGAGCCAATAAATTTCTATGAAAGAAAAATTTAGAGCTCTTATTATTTTTAATTATGGATTATCAATATGTAAATATAGAAAAGGAAAAACTTTTTAAAATAGGTATAGATAAAGATAATGTTCCTGGGTTTTTAATTGTTAATGACTCAGTAAATTATTTTAAGTATAAAAATATTTTTCCATGGAATTTATCTATTAAATTAAATTTTATAAAGACAGGAGATGATTTGTTACCTACTGAAGATGAAATGTATGAGATTAATCAGTATCGCTTTTACCTTGAGAAGATATTTAACAATGAAGAAAAACCCAACACTTTATTTGTTGCTATTGTGTGTGTAAATAATGAGTGTGATTTAATATGGAGAGTTCATAATCCAGAAAGACTAGATCAGATAATGAAAATTGAGATTAATATTAAGCCTTGTAAATTTGAATTTGGCTATAGAATGATTGATGATATTCATTGGTTTGAGGTAGAAGATATAATTGATTTATAAATAAAATTTGGTAATATACTTGAAAAATAATCTTGTAAAAAGATACTTTCCACCTTTCAAGTAGGAAGCAATTACAGCTTGTTCATTTTAGGTTATCTCTCCCAATAGCTATCGGGAGAGAAAATCTTAATTAGTAGGTTGTGTCGAATAATTATTTACTCATACACTTGAAAGAGAATGAGAAGTTGAGAGCTATTATGAATTGTTTTATTGTTTACAAAATGAGATTGCTTCGTTCCTCGCAATGACGAAGTTATTTGAATTGTTAATTCAAAAAACCGGAAACTACGTCATTGCGAGAAGTGAGGGACGAATGCCGAAGCAATCTTTTACTTACAGTAAACTATTTAGAGTTATATCGGTTAAGAAATGATGAATGTTAAATTATTCGAATAGCTTAGTAAGTTGGGGCGAATAATTATTCGCCCGTACACTGAGGATGGTGGTAAAAAAAGCTATGTATTTTCTATGAGCCTATGTGGCTTAAAACTTTATCAGCTCAATATATTAGTTAAAGCGTTAAGAATAGAATTATTGTATAAGAGTAAGTTATTGATTTAATAACTAATTTCGTTTCTTATTAATAATCACAAACCTAAAAAATATAATATGTCAGAAAGAAAAGCTACGGCACAATGGAATGGAACCTTAAAAGAAGGGAATGGAACAATGAGTTTTACAGGATATAACGGTCCTTTTAATTTTGTTTCTCGTTTTGAAACAGGTGATCAAACCAATCCTGAAGAATTAGTAGGTGCTGCAATTTCTGGTTGTTACTCTATGTTTTTATCAGCGTTAATTACTGGTGAAGAATTAAACCCTGCAAGTATTAATACTACTGCTACGGTAACATTAGAGAAAGATGATGTTGGACCTAATATTTCTAAAATAGCATTAGTTTGTAATGTTGTTTGTGAAGGATTATCACAAGAAAAATTTAATGAATTGGCTGCTACAGCTAAAGAGAAATGTCCAATTTCTAGATTGTATGCAGGAGGAACAGCAACAATTGAGTTGGCTGCTACTTTAAAGTAATAAAAGTTTTAAGCAATAAAAAATCCCAAATCTTAATCAGATTTGGGATTTTTTTATTCTTGGATGTTTATGATTTACATAATAGCATCTAATTTTCCTGCTAAAGTAGCTTTTGGTGAAGCACCAACTTGCTTATCAACAACTTCTCCACCCTTAATAAATAAGATAGTAGGAATGTTTCTGATTCCGTATTTTGATGCAATACCAGGATTGTTATCTACATCTACTTTACCAACTACTGCTTTGTCACCATATTCGTTAGCAATTTCTTCTACAATTGGTCCAACCATTCTACAAGGTCCACACCAAGCTGCCCAAAAGTCAACTAAAACGGGTTTATCTTGATTGATTACTAATTCTTCAAAGTTTGCGTCTGTTAATTCTACTGCCATGATTTTATTTTTTAAATTATTGTATAAAATTAATTTATTATTCTTAATTATTTGCTCTTCTTATGTCAATTCTTAAGCCAATGTTTTAAATATGACAAAATGTCCATATGTTTTATTTAAACATCTACAGATAACATCTTTTTAAGATCATTATCGATAATTTTTGGTTTTTGAGTTGTTTGGTCTATAATTACAAAAGTAATGGTAGCATCAGTTACTAGTTGATCGGTACCTTCAAAATAAATCTCTTGTTTAACGGTCATACTCGTTTTTCCAATCTTTTCGGTATGTGTTTTTATTTCAATAATATCTCCAGCACCAGCAGGAACACGGTAGTTAATGTTGATGTTTACAATAAAAAAAGCAATGTTTAAGGCCTTAAATTCTTGTTGATTGATGTGATCAAAATAGCGCCAACGAGCTTCTTCTAAAAATTCTAAATACCTTGCATTATTTACATGTTGGTAAGCATCTAAGTGATAGTTTCTAATTTTAATTGTTGTCATTGATTAATCTTAAAGTTGATTTCGTTTATTTTTTCTAACTCATCCATAAAGTCATTACTTAAAGCAACTTTTTTATTTTTAGATGTCATATTAATGATTCCTTCTTGTTCATCTTTTATTTGAATACTAAAAGAACAATTTCCAGGGTACTTGTTAACTAATGTGTCGATATGATTTACAAAATCTTCCGTTATTAAATTGTTGTAAATGTTTACGGTTAATCCTTTAGCTCTATTATCTCTAAGTTCGGATAAAAGTCCAATAGAATTAATTTTAAACTCTATCTCATCCTCACTTTTAGCCCATTTTTTTTGTTGCACTTTACCTTTTAAAAATAAGTATTGACCTTGAATAAAGTAGGGTCTAAGCTTTACATAATCTTCTCCAAAAACATAAAATGAATTGGAAGCAAAATAATCTTCTACCTCTAATACTCCAAAAGGATTGCCATTTTTTGTCATTCTGTCTTGCACGCCCGTACAAATACAAGCTAACGCCAAATCTTTACCATTTATGCGTTGTAAATCTTGTAGGTGACCAATATTTCCAACACAAAAGTTGTCAATTTCTAATTTAAAATCATCTAAAGGATGACCAGAAATAAAAATTCCTACCACTTCTTTTTCTTGGTTTAATTTTTCAAGTGTGCTCCATTCTTCACAAGGAGGAATAGGAGGTTCTTCTTCTTCTTGCCCTTCAACAGCATCAAACATAGATACTTGAGCGGAGTTTACGTTCTCTTGGTGTTTATTTCCGTATTTAATAACTTTTTCTAAAAAAGTTAAATTATCTTGTTTATCAAAATATTGAGCGCGGTGTACATCTCCAAAAGAATCAAACCCACCACCCAAAATCATGCTCTCTATAGTTTTTTTATTAACAGTTCTCAGTTCAACCCGTTTTACTAAATCAAAAATGGAAGAAAAGTCGCCATTTGCATTTCTTTCTGTAACAATACCTTCAACAGCTTTTGCTCCAACACCTTTCATAGCTGCCAATCCAAAACGAATAGCACCGGCTTTATTTACTGTAAATTTACTTACCGATTCATTAATATCAGGACCCAATACTTCAATTCCCATTCGTTTACATTCGCTCATAAAAAATGTAATCTGAGAAATATCATTCATGTTATTACTCAATACCGAAGCCATATATTCGGCAGGGTAGTGTGCTTTTAAAAATGCTGTTTGGTAAGCAATCCAAGCATAACAGGTAGAGTGAGATTTGTTAAAGGCATACGAAGCAAATGCTTCCCAATCTTTCCAAACTTTTTCTAAAATATCTGCATCATGCCCTTTATCCGAAGCCTGTTCAATAAATTTAGGCTTCATTTTATCTAGTACAGCAATTTGCTTTTTACCCATCGCTTTTCTAAGCGTATCGGCTTCACCTTTAGTAAAGTCAGCTAATTTTTGTGATAAAAGCATTACTTGCTCTTGGTAAACTGTAATACCATAAGTTTCCTTAAGGTATCCTTCCATGTCATCTAAATCATAAACAACCTCTTCTCTTCCGTGTTTCCTTTCAATAAAAGAAGGGATATATTCCATCGGTCCTGGTCGATATAACGCATTCATGGCAATTAAATCGGCAAAAACGGTAGGTTTTAAAGCCTGCATGTGTTTTTGCATTCCGGGCGATTCATATTGAAAAACACCAACGGTTTCACCACGCTGAAACAACTCATAAGTTAGTGTATCTTCAATATCAAAAGCTTCAGGATCTAAATCAACACCATGTCTATCTTTTACAATTGTACAGGCATCTTTAATTAGGGTTAATGTTTTTAATCCTAAAAAATCCATTTTTAACAGACCAGCATCTTCGGCAACAGAGTTATCGAATTGCGTACACGTCATACCCGAATCTTTTGCTAATGCAACAGGAACATAATTGGTAATATCATCAGGCGTAATAATTACCCCACAGGCGTGAATACCTGTATTTCGCATAGCACCTTCAATTAACCGAGCTTGGTTAAGCGTTCTTGCTTCTAGTGAATTATCTTTTGATATGGTTTTTAGTTGGTTGGCTCTCTCAATGTCTTCGGCTTTCCCTAATTTCTCTTCTAATTCTTCTTCACTTAAACCAAATAATTTTTTTAGTTTGATATCAGGAATTAATCCAGCTAATCTTCCTGCCTGATCTAAAGGTAACTCTAAAACTCTAGCGGTATCTCTAATAGAAGATTTTGCAGCCATGGTTCCGTAAGTGATAATTTGAGCTACCTGATTGGAGCCATACTTATCAATTACATACTGCATTACTTTTCCTCTTCCCTCATCATCAAAATCAATATCAATATCGGGCATCGAAACCCTTTCTGGATTCAAGAAACGCTCAAAAAGCAAGTCGTATTCCATTGGATCAATGTTGGTAATCCAAGTACAGTAAGCAACTACCGAACCTGCAGCAGACCCCCTTCCTGGACCAACAGATACACCCATTTTACGGGCCTCTCTAATAAAATCTTCAACAATCAAAAAATAACCAGGATAACCAGTGTTTCTAATTACATCCAATTCAAAATCTAAGCGCTCAATAACTTCTTCGCTTAACTCTTCGCCATATCTTTTTTTCGCGCCAACATATGTAATGTGTCTTAAAAAAGCATTTTCACCATTTTTTAATTTATCATCTTCTAAATCTCTTGGATCTTCAAACTCTTTAGGAATATCAAATTTGGGAAGTAAAACACCCCTTTCTAATACATAGCTCTCAATTTTATCAACTATCTCTTGGGTGTTGATAATGGCTTCAGGCAAATCAGCAAAGAGCAATTTCATTTCGTCAGAATTCTTTAAATAGAACTCTTCGTTGGGAAACCCAAAACGTGTTTCCCTACTTCCTCCAATGTATTTTTTAGGTAACGTTACCGGCTTAGCATCTCTAATACACAACAATATATCGTGAGATGTAGCATCCATTTTTTCGGTGTAGTAGTTGTTGTTACACGCTACAATTTTTACCTTATGCTTTTTTGCAAACTCTAATAAAACTTTATTTATTTCATTTTCTTCCTCAATTCCATGCCGGTTAATTTCGATGTAAAAATCATCACCAAAATGTTCTTTCCACCAAATGGTAGCTTCTTCAGCCTGTTTTTTTCCTTCAAATAATATTTTGTTAGGAATTTCTCCCCAAATACCACCGGTTAAAATAATTAAATCTTCTTTGTATTCTAAAAGTAGTTCTCTATCAATACGAGGAACATAATAAAATCCATCTATATTGGCGTAAGACGCTAATTTGGTAAGGTTATGATATCCGTTTCTATTTTTTGCTAAAATAACAGTTTGAAACCCATTGTCTTTATGCGATCTATCTTTATGATTGGCACATAAATTAAACTCACAACCAACAATTGGCATTATTCCCTCTTTAAGAGCCGCTCTAACAAAATGGAAGGTTGCCATCATGTTTCCGTGATCGGATAGGGCAATGGCTTCCATATCCAAGCCTTTGGCTTTGTTTACTAAACCTCCAACTTTGGTGGTAGATTGTAAAATAGAAAATTCGGAGTGATTATGTAAATGCGTAAAAGGAACATCTTTGAGTTCTGCACTAACTTTAGTGGCTATTTTAAAACCACTATCGCTTGTTTCTTGCTCTTTCTTTTGATCAACAAAATTGGCTTCTTCAAGAACGGGGGCATCGTAAATTAAACCATCAACATCGGTAATTTCTTTAGGATGTATAACTCGATGTTTTACCAAGGCGAAGAAACAACGTGCTGTTGCATCAACATCATAAGCAGCATCATGGGCATCACCAAAATCTTTGTCAAATAACTTTTTATGAAGATCTGTTAATGAAGGGTATTTGAATTTACCACCTCTACCACCAGGAATTGCACAAAAATCGACTGACGTTTTCATGGTATCAAGAAGAGAGGAAAATCTTTCCTTTTTAGCTGATGGAGATTCTTTTTCTCCTTCGGGTAGATTAAGTTCAGGTAACTTGTTTTCGATATTTAACCTGAAAAATTCAGCACCAACAATGTTAATATCAAACTCAATATTATGACCAACATAATAGTTGGTATTTTCTAAGTCAACCTTTAATTCTTCTAAAACCTTTTTTAAATCATGTCCATCACGTTCTGCACGTTCGGTAGTAATTCCGTGTATTTTAGATACTCCAATAGGAATATCATACCCTTCGGGTTTAATAATGTAATTTTTTACAGAAAGTAGCTTACCAGTTTCATCGTGCAATTGCCATGCAATTTGCACCATTCTTGGCCAGTTATCCGAATCGGATACAGGGGCTTTGTAATTCTTGGGAAGCCCGGTGGTTTCAGTATCAAATATTAAAAACATGCGGTTTAAAAAGTTATGGGTGTGATATTGTTCTAGTCAAATTGAGAAGAATATAAAATTACCAATTGAACGCCTTAAAATCTTTTTTTTTGAGAAGTTTTAACTAACTTTTTTTGAACAAATAACTAAGCACTTATATAACCTAGGCTTTCAATGTCTGAATTACTTTTAGTTAGATAAGCTTTTTGATCTTTTATGATGTAGATTTCATCACAAATATCAATTATATGTTGGTAAAGATGGTCTGTGATTAATATTCCTTTATTTTTCTTTTCTCTTATTATCAATTGCTTAATAGTCTCAATGTGTAAAGGCATAATTTGAGAGAAGGGTTCGTCTAACAGACAGAATTGAGATTCTGAACAAAGAATACAATAGATTTCTATAATTCTTTTTTCACCACTAGATAGTTTTCCAATTGTTGAATGTTCATATTTTTCAAAACCACTAAATAATGTAATAAACTCATCAAAATCTAATCTAAAATGACTAAAAATGCGTTTTATTTTAAAGTTTTTTGGAATAAAGTTAAATTGAGGGAGGTATCTTAAAATTTCAGGATTTCGGTAGTTTTGGTGTAAAACATTACTATTAATTCTAACAGAACTATTTTTTGCGTTGATGTTGCCATAAATGATATTCATTAGCGATGTTTTGCCAGAACCATTTCTACCTAACAGACCTGTAATGTGCCCCGTTTCGCATTTTAAATAAACATCTTGTAAAATACTCTTTTGATTATACTCAAGAATTACACCTTCAATTTCTAATGTATTTTTCATTTAAAAAAGCGAATAGAAATTAGTAGAATCAAAAATATTAAAATATCAATACTTAAAGTAATAGTGAATAATTTGAGTTTAGTTAAACCAAGGTTTTTATAATAATAAAATTCAGCTTTTTTTTTATGATTAATGTGATAAACAGTTAATGATAGAATAATGAGTTTAAACCAAAATAAGGCATTAAAAATACTACTTCCATTAATTATAAAGAGGTAAACACATAACATTGTTGTGCCAAAACTTACAAAGAAAAAGGATAAATAGAAATGGTATAATAATCTAATTTTTGTCATATCATAAACTAAACCACTATGGACTGAAAGTCCATAGGTTTCTTAAAAGGCGACTGAAAGTCGCTCCCCCCACTCTCTACTCCAATATAAAGTCTGAGTTATTGTTGTCA